>LNFM01000437.1_pt1 | contig 177449 bp, 180 predicted proteins | sample 596031 | NCBI WGS metagenome assembly LNFM01 (sample SAMN04254537, study PRJNA301005) | activated carbon metagenome | isolation source: dual media filters at the Ann Arbor, Michigan drinking water treatment plant | place: USA: Ann Arbor | reverse complement strand
CTGTGAAATTTCTTCGTTCCTTTATCATCTTCACTTCCCTCGTTTAGGTGAATATTGCACCTAATGAGGTGTCCGTGTAAATTAGACCACTACAGTCATATGGTCGCACCCCTTATTAAACTTGGGGGTGACGAATGAGCGATTCTATCCAGCCCGTAACGTCGGTAGATCGCCAGGCAACTGACCTCGGCCCAAGATTAATTGGGGCGGGAAACTCGCCGGATTTGATTTTTGCATAGGCGGTCGAGCGCCCAAGGCCGGTTATTTCAAGAACTTGGGGAAGGCGTAATAGCTTGATGTCTTCTTGCATGTTGGTGGCTCCTAATATGTCTAATTGAGGAGCCTAGTATTGCAAATGAAAATCCCGGTTTAGGGATTAGCGGGATTTTTTCTTTGTGGATTTTCGTGATTTTTTTGGTTTGGGGTTTCTGATTTCAGAAAGTAGCTTCTTAAACCATGTAAAATCTTCCTCTTTATCATAATGGCGCTCTTTGTCTCCTACCCATAGAACATCGCCAACGACATACAAGGGGCTATCTTCTGGCGCATCATCAAGCGAATGGAACAATTTTTTCCATAGCTCCCTTGCTTTTAATTTTGAAAAATTATCGTTCAATCTCTCAATATGTTTTCTTGTTGAACCGATGCTTTTTCCTTTCTTACTTTGTGCAATGAAGGGTGTAGCTCGATTAGCAAGTGGTATGACGTACTGCAGCGAATGAGAAAATTCAGCAAGCATGGTAGTCCAAGCTTCTCGCAGCATTTCGACATACTCAGGCCACAAGCGGCGACTGTACAAAACCCGGTAACGTACTTCCTCCGCACGTTCAAGAAATTTACTGACCGCCCTTACATCATTCCGTGATGTGAATCGCCTGCACGCGGCTTCATCATCAGGGGATTCTTTCCTGATTTTTTTATATTCTTCATCAGACCATGTATTCGCTGGAAGGATCAGGTCGGTTTTGACCAGCTTTGCCAGATTTAACCCGGTACTTTCCGCAAAAAGGTCGGTTCCCTTTTTAAAATAATTCGGCCCATTCCATTGGAGCATGGCATCACATACATGATCCCGATAATCAGTTCTAAGTAGATTTTCATTAAAAAAGTCGACGCCTCTTTCTTCAACCATTACGCAATCCTTCAAGTGCGCCCCTCAATAAAAAACCAAGCCAAGCCGGTGAAGGTTTCCGGCCTTTCGGGAGCTACCCTAGGCTTGGCGTTACACGTTAAGCCGCTTTCAGCCGTGCGCTTCGATCAAGGGAATACAGCTCGTTGCTCAAACCAAGCACATCTCTCTGAATCATATCGAGTAACCTCGTAAGCACATATATCTCATCAAAGTCAGTGCTACTCATTGAGCGTTCTCGAATCAGATTGATGGTGACTTCCAATTCAAAAGAAATCGTCTCGGCTTTGCTTGCCATATTAAATATGCCGCTCATTTTTTTACCCCCTCGCTTGTTGTTTATTTAAATATCCATAGCCAGCGTCAATAAAGCGCCTTTTATCGTGTGGCGGCGTTCACTGATTCCAACAGCACCCTTGGCCGTGCTCCTCCTGCAGACTGCTACATATGCCAAGCCGGTGATTTCGCCCTGCTCGGCAAGGGCTAATAAGTCCTTAATCACTGCTATCGTTTCTGCTCGTGGAGTAATTTTTGTGGGAACTAATCTAAGTATATTGCTGCTGTCGAGTTTTGCTTTGGAGCTTTGCTTTCTCATAACTGCCCTCTTTACACACTCCCCGATTTAGAAGCCGTGCCAGCCGGGCAGGGTTTCCCGGTGTCCGCCCTGTCGGGCTAGGCACGGCATACTTGTTATGCGGTCTTGAGCGTTATCACTTCCGCACCAGCCTTTAACTTATCGAGATAATCGGCCCACTGCTGCATCATCTTGCGGCGTTCTGGCAGGTGCGCCGTGCGGTTGTAGGCACGTCCGTTGGGGTCTTTCACGGCATGGGCTAACTGGTGTTCTATCAGGTCAGGGCGCACCCCCAGCACTTCATCAAGGATCGTCCGCGCCATCGCTCGGAAGCCGTGGCCTGACATTTCTTCTTTACCTATCTCTAAGCGCCGCATTGCGGAAAGTACCGCGTTATCGCTCATTGGTCGCCCGTAGCGGGCGCCGTGAAATACAAAATGTAAGTTACCAGTCAGTGCGTGAAGCTCCCGCAGGATCGCCACGGCTTGGGTAGCCAGCGGCACAATATGCGCCGTGCCGGTCTTGGTTACGCTATATCGCCATTCAGCCGCATCAAGATCAATGTCAGCCCATAACGCCTTACGAAGCTCCCCAGGCCGGACAAACACCAAAGGGGCAAGTCTCAAGGCGCACGCCACCACAAAGGTGCCTTGATAGCCGTCAAGACTTCGCAATAATGCCGCCACTTGCTTCGGTTCTGTAATGGCCGCAAAGTGTCCACCTTTCGCCGGGGGTAGTGCGCCGCGCAAGTCGCCGGATGGATCGCGCATTGCCCGTCCAGTTGCCACGGCGTAGCGGAATACCTGCCCACAGTTGCCCAGCGCCCGGTGGGCGGTTTCCAGTGCGCCACGGTCTTCAATGCGGCGCACCACGGCCAGCAATTGGGGAGCAGTCACATCGGCTATGGGGGTGCCACCCATCCATGGGAAAATATCGCGCTCAAAACGTCTAATAATGCGGTCGCCGTGATGCTCTACCCAGTTGGGTGCATTTTTCGTGTACCACTCACGCGCAACCGCTTCAAAGCTGTTTGCGTCCCGGTCGGCTTTTACCGCTTTCATGGCCTTGCGGTTTTCGCCAGGGTCTATGCCTTGGGCGAGAAGTTCACGGGCTTCGGCTCGCAGTTGCCGCGCCCCCTTGATCTCTCGTTTTTTGCCTGTGTCTTCGTCTTTTTTGTAGTAGCTGGCAAGCGGAATATCGGGGTAGGTGCCAAGGGATAGCAGTTTCTCCTTATTGCCGAAGCGGTATTTCAGCCGCCACCACTTACCCCCGGCAGGTGTCACAAGCAAGAATAGGCCACCCCCATCAGACATCTTGGTAGGCTTTACGCCGGGTTTAGCGTTGCGTATTTCAGTATCAGTTAATGGCATTTGGGGGTAACTCCGCGTTGGGTGGTGGGGTAACTGTTTTCTGAATAGTGGGGTTACCCCCAGTGTTACCCCATCCAGAAGCTGGCTGCCATTGGACGATGTTACCCCATAATGGACAATTAAGGCAATAAAAAACCCGCACTTAGGCGGGTTAGAAGGATGTTGCTGGATGTGCTTGGATGCTTAAATGGTGGAGGCGGCGGGAATCGAACCCGCGTCCGCAAGTCCGCTGCCCTTGGTTCTACATGCTTAGCCTGGTCATTAATTTAACCGCCCCCTCGCTGACAGGCAAGCGAGATGAGCGGCGGGTCCAGTTAGGTTTTAGTGCATTGGCCCTGGACAAACCGTTGCACGATCTTGCGAGAGTCGACCCCCGAATGCCCTTGCGGGCGCTGGACGCACAAGCGCGGCTCCAGTCAGAGGCTAGCCGGGATTAAGCGGCTAGGGCGTAGTTGTCGTCGTTGGCAACTATATTTTTTGCAGATGGATTTACGAGGTATTCTGCTCCTCGGCATGCCCCTCAGGTTTTGTAACCCACGTCGAAGCCAGGTCGCCCCCGGATTCAATCAAGTAGACAATTAAAGTATATCACAAAGTGCTACTGGTTTTTGGTGGTTTTGAACAGTTGTTGCTTTTCGCGCTGCCAGTCGCGGTCTTTTTCAGTGTCGCGCTTGTCATGCTCTTTTTTGCCTTTGGCGAGGCCGATTTCAAGTTTGGCGCGGCCGCGTTTCCAATACATGGCAAGCGGCACGATGGTGTAGCCCTTGCGCTCTACGGCGCCAATAAGTTTGTTTAATTCTTCTTTATTTAATAATAACTTACGTAGCCGCAGCGGATCAGGGTTGATGTGTGTTGAGGCGGTGAGCAGGGGTGAGATGTGTGCGCCAAACAACCAGGCGGCATTATCTTTGATGATGACATAGCCTTCTTTGAGTTGCAGGCGTCCGGCGCGCAGGCTTTTGACTTCCCATCCTTGCAGCACGAGTCCTGCTTCGAAGCGTTCTTCAATAAAATAATCATGCCGGGCAACTTTGTTGAGTGCGATGGTGCTGGTGCCCGGTTCGGCTTTTGCGTTTTGTTTTGACATGGCGCCATTATAAGGGTGAAAGGGTATGGCAGGTATGGTATTTTTATGCTGTTTTTATAAAGTGGCGGTTTAGCCCAAAATTGGATTTGATGTGACTACAGTAAGTCGAAGTGCGCTGGTGCCGTATTCTGCCAGTGAAATGTATGCCCTTGTGGATGATATCGAAAGTTATCCGCAGTTTTTGCCGTGGTGCAAAAGTGCCAAAGTTTTGAGCCGCAATGAGGATGAGGTGCGTGCCTCCATTGAGGTGGCACGGGGGGGAATTCAGCGTGCATTCACTACGTGCAATCGGCTGCAACCGGGTAAAATGATTGAAATTCGCCTGGTGGAAGGGCCCTTTCATCATCTGGATGGCTTCTGGCGCTTTGATGCCTTAAAAGAGCAGGCGTGCAAGGTGTCGCTGGACATGGATTTTGAGTTCTCCAACCGTATTTTGAGTATGACAGTCGGGCCGGTATTTGGTCAGATTGTGAGTAGTCTAGTGGATTCCTATTGTACGCGCGCGGTGACGGTGTATGGACAGCGATAAGCTGTCCATAGAAGTGCTGGGGCACAGCCATGGGTTGATTCAGGTAGAGGTGGTGTATGCCCGGCCTGATAAACAGATGTTAATCGCCGTTGCCGTTGAGCCAGGCGCTACCGTGGAAGAAGCCATTCACCGTTCGGGTGTGCTGAAGAATTTCCCCGAGATTAACCTGGACGTCAACAAGGTGGGGATTTTTAGCAAACTGGTGAAATTGAATGCGCCCTTGCGTGCCGGTGATCGTGTGGAGATTTATCGCCCTTTGCTGGCGGATCCGAAAGAAATGCGTCGGCAGCGTGCGATGCAGGGTAAGAAAATCAAGGTAAGGGGACAGGCTCCACTACTTTAGGGGTCGATGGTTCTGTAGGGGTTGCTGGCATGGGCAGGGGTGGCGATGGCGTACCGCCCGGTAGGGTATGATCATCCACGCGCGCTAATTTGTCGCCTTCGAAAAACAGGGTCATACGCTGTATCTCAGGCGCTTTGCGCCCTTTGGATAAGCTGTAGAGATAATCCCAGCGGTCACGATGCAAGGGGTCGATCAGCAGGGGTGATCCCAGGACAAAGCTGACCTGGCGCTTGCTCATGCCGACTTTGAGTTGTGAGCGCATTTCGGGTGTGATGACGTTACCTTGCTGAATATCCACTTTGTGAACACTGCACGCAGACAATGTTATGAGGGTGGCGCATGCGATGCTAATGATAATCTTTTGCATTCGTGTTAATGTTGCTCAATAATGGGTGGAATGGATAGCTTAAGGGAGTTTGAAAATTATAGCATGAGCGTAACGTGAGAGACTAAACCTATGGAAAACCCAAATCTCAAAAAGGCCGGTTTAAAAGCTACCTTGCCGCGCATCAAGATCTTGCAGATTCTTGAAGAAAACCCCTTGCGCCATATGAGCGCTGAAGATGTGTACAAAGTGTTGCTGGGCACCGGTGAAGATGTTGGTTTGGCCACCGTGTATCGGGTACTTACTCAATTTGAAACGGGCGGGCTGGTGTCACGTCACCATTTTGAAGGTGGCCAGTCGGTGTTTGAAATTAATCAAGGTGAACATCATGACCATATTTTGTGCGTTGGTTGCGGCAAAGTGGACGAGTTTGTTGATGAAATTATTGAACAACGGCAACGCGCCATCGCCAAAAAAGCCGGTTATGTGATGACAGATCATTCGTTGTACATCTATGGCATGTGTGGGGAATGCCAGAAGAAAAAGATGTAAATCAGCATATGTCATTTCGACCACCGGGACGACTGCAGGGATGCAGGAGGTAGAGCAACGCAGGGAGCAGTTGCCGAGAAATCCTTGTCTCGAGTCTCGAACGAAGGTGAGAGATCTTTGAGAGGTCTTTCAGGATTTCTCCCGGTGGTCGAAATGACACATTACTCACCTTTTCCACAATACTTCTTGCCCCCCTTCAAGCCTTGCGATGACGCGGGCGATGACAAACAGCAAATCAGAAAGTCGATTGAGGTAAGTGAGCGCATCGTGATTGACGCTTTCGCCATGGTTCACGCTTTCGCCATGATCCACGCTTTCGCTACGCGCCAGGGTGATGACGCGGCGTTCGGCGCGGCGGCATACGGTGCGGGCGATGTGGCAGGCCGATGCGGCGGGGCTGCCGCCGGGCAGGATAAACTCCTTGAGCGGGGGCAGCGGGGCGTTGAAGGCGTCGAGCTGCGTCTCCAGACGTTGCGTGGCGTCAGCGGTGATGGCGCGATGGCCGGGTATGCACAGTTCGCCGCCGAGGTCGAAGAGGTCATGCTGGATGGCAACGAGGCAGGTGCGGATGTTGTCTGGTAGGGGGTATGACAGCAGCATGCCGAGGTTGCTGTTAAGCTCGTCAACCGTGCCGTAGGCTTCGACGCGGGCGTGGTTTTTTTCAATCCGCGAACCATCGCCCAGGCCAGTGGTGCCGTCATCCCCGGTACGTGTGTAGATTTTCGAAAGCCGATTGCCCATGTGTAGCCTCTTTGCTTGATTTGTCATCTCGACCACAGGGAGAGATCCTGGGCATAGATCTCTCGGCAACTGCTCCATGCGTTGCTCTACCTCCTGCATCCATGCAGTCGTCCCTGTGGTCGAGATGACAAGCATGAAGGGTTCTTATTGCCCCAGGTTATATTCAACGCTCACCAGCACCAGCCGGCCTTGCGTGTTATAGCCTGTTGCCAGAGTGTACTCTTTGTTGAGCAGGTTTTCGATCTTGCCGCGCACTGTCCAGTGTTGGCCAAGCCGGGTTTGCGCCGTGAGGTTCAGCAGGCTGTAACCGTTGTTGATGTCGCTGCTGAAATCAGAGTCTTTACGCGGGCCGCTGGCGAGCAGATCCAGGCCGATCTGGTGTTGTCCCAGATCATACACGGCAGATGCGGTGAGGCTGCGTGAGGCGCGACGCGCCAGTTGTATGCCAGTGCTGCGGTTTTTGGCGCTTTGCAGCACGCCTTCGAGCTGAAAGCGCCACTGTGCGAGTGCTAAGTGGTAACTGGTTTCGATGCCGCGAATGGCGGCGCTTTCGATGTTTTCGTTGGCGCCGGGGAAGGTGCTAAAGTTGTAGTTGATCAGGTCTTGTATGTGATTATGAAAGGCGGTGATGGCAACGCTGTGATTCGCCCGGATGTTATGGCGCATGCCCAGCTCAAGGGTGCGCGAAGTTTCGGGCTTGAGATTGGGATTGCCACCAAAGCCGAAACGGTCAGAGGCATCCGGTGAACGGAAGGCGGTGCCGGCGTTGGCGATCAGGCGCGTGTCAGGCGCCGCTTGATAGCCATAACCAAGGTTCCAGGTGGTGTGCAGTCCCGCAGTTTCATGGTCAGTGCTGCGCACCGCTACCAGAAGCTGGTGCGCGCCCAGTGTCAGGTCGTCCTGCACGTACAGGGAGTTGACGGCGGTGCTTTCATTAAAGGCGGTGCCATAGGAAAGAGCCTCGGTATTTTCACGCGATAAGGTGATGCCTGCGGTAAGCAATTGTTCGTTGCTGATCTGAATGTCGTTTTGCCAGTCAAACACGTTGCGCTTGGTGTGGGCGAAATCATTTGCGCCGCTAAAGGGATTGATCTGGTTCTGGTCGATGGTATCGGCGATTTGGCTCAACTTCACCTGGGTTGCCCAGGCAGCGTTGGGGTTGGCTTTGAGCGTGAGCGCGCTGGCGCGGTTTGTGAAATCCTGATCAAGCGCATCGAACGTGAACTCGTCCTGATATTCGCTTGTACCCTGGGTTTGCCAATGGCTGGCTTCAATATCGACGCCGGATAATTTCGCGCCCAGATAGGCGTTAACGCTGTTATTTTCATAGCCGCGATCAAGCGTGCTGCCACGCAGTGCCGGGAAACCATCGCTGGTATTGCGCTGCACTTCAACGCCACCACGCAATATTGTTCCGGCATGATGAATGCCGCCCTTGATTTTACGTGCGCCTTGATTGCCTGCGCCGAGGCTGGCATTAAATGCCGTGCCGCTGACGGCGCGACGGGTGATGATGTTGATTACGCCACCGATGGCTTCGGAGCCATACAATGTGGAGCGTGGGCCTTTAACGATCTCGATTCTTTCGATGAGATCGGGGCTGATATTCTGCACGGCGGCAGCGCCTATTGTGCCGGAATTGATCTTCACGCCATTAATCATGATCAGCGTGTGATTGCTCTCCGCGCCACGAATAAAAACGGAAGTGGTCTGGCCGGGGCCGCCGTTGCGGGCGACATCCAGCCCGGCATGCAGACGCAGTAGATCAGCGATGTCCAGTGCCTGTGATTGCTCGATGGTGGCGCGGTCAATCACCACCACAGACGCCAGCGTTTCATCGATGGTTTGTGCAGTGCGGGTGGCGGTGACAATCACCGGTGCGACGAGGGTGCTATCCTCTGCCTGAACGGCGAGGGGTAAATTTAACAAAAGCAAAACAGCGGCCATTGGCCGGATCGATGGATACATGATAATTCTCCTGAGGCTGCGGGTCCCCGCGCAGTGGGTTTGTGGGTGTAGGGCGTAGTAACGCCGTGTCTAGCAACCCTCAGGCCGGTCTCCGGGCTTGCGAGTCTCCCATCACATGAAAAATGGGGGTTCCAGGCGCCTTCCCATACCGGAACTGCGTACAGTGGCGTAATGCCTGGGTTTTTACTCGTTTACCGTTGCGGGGGCAGCGCTGGAATAGTTATTGAATAACGCACCAGCTTCCCGTTTCACTCCGAGGACGATAGTCTTTAGGAGCACCTGAGGATAATCTGCGTGCGCAGAGTAAGGCGATAGCGTGGGTAAGTCAAGCGGATTTTCAGGATCAGGCGGATGATGATGTAAAAGACTGTATGTTGAGATCTGCCCAGTGTATGGCTTCCAGATAGGCATCGCTGATGACGCTTAAGGGCAAGCCTAGCCGTTTTATTTCTTCCAGCGCCATGCCGCCTTCTTCGTAAGCCAGTACAGCCCGCAACAATTCGCCTGGCTTCCCCTGGTATTTCAGCAGTGCATCATTGACGGCGTCGGAGAGAGGCAAGTGCGCCAGAATGTCCTGTAGAGGTTGGTCCGTCAATGCATCAAGCGTGGAAAAAAGACCCACGGTGAAAAAAGAATCCTTATTTTTAAGCTGCATTTTTTCGGCCAATAGTTCACACATTTTTGCGCGCACCAAAGCGATGTTCATTAGCCCGTGAGGTTTTTCGCTAACATTGGATAGCACGATGAGTGTTGCCCAGAGGCGGATGCACTGGGTGCCGGCAATAATCAAAGCCTTCTGTATGGAGTCAACTTTTTTCGGCAAAGAGACTGCCGCTGAATTTATGTAACGCAATAATTTATAGCTGAGCGCAACATCCTGGGCAATGGTCGCTTCAATATCTTTTATTTCTGCCTGTGGATTTTGCAAGATACTTAATGTGCGCAATGCAGTGATGCGCATGGTAGGGGTGCGCTGTTGCTTGATCAAATTAGGCCGGGCGAGAAAATATCCCTGAAAATAATCAAAGCTGAGCGCCTTGCATTGCTCAAGCACCTCATGAGTCTCAATTTTTTCTGCCAGCAATTTAATTTTGTAGGGTTTAAGTAGCTCGGCATGGCGCTGGGTTTCTTCCATGCCCAGTGCCAGCACATCTATTTTAATAATGTGTATGATTTCCAGCAGGGGCCTGGATGATTCACTATAAACAAAGTCATCAAGTGCGATCGTGTAGCCATCCGTTACGAGGCGGCGGCAGGCAGCGATGACTTCATCATCAATAACGATGTCTTCCAGTAATTCGAGTATCACCCGCTCCTTGGGGAAAGGCATCGGGTAGGTTTCTAACAGAAAAGAGCGTGTTAAATTAATGAATGCTTGATGTGTCCCAACCAGATTTTCAAGGCCAATTTCCAGGAATGCGTTAATCACAACGTGTGTTGTAGCGGTATTGCCATTAACAAAATCCGCACTATTATGGTCATCGTCCCGATAGAGAAGCTCGTAGGCGATAACATTCAGCGCGCGGTCATAAATAGGTTGTCTGGCAATATAAAGGTTTGGCACCGTTATTACTCACGCTGTTGGAATATATGTGTATATAACTTTATCGGCAGATATGGTTATTTATCAACTCACTAATCTGTAAAGGTTTTGTAACGGTGCAGCATGGAAGGCTGTATATTTAATAGATAATGTTAATTATTCGTCAAAACTCTTTCAAGGCGTGATAAATCTTCAGGGCGGTCAACGTCCCACAATTCTGCTAATTCCTGCCATTGCCACTCCAGCGCACGCAGGCGTGCGCGCGTTTCATCCAGCACCGAGGCGGTTCCCCAGGTTACGCCGGAAAACAGATCGGGGTGTGATTGGCGTGTGCCTATTAACACATAACCGCCATCCTCGGCAGGGCCTAACACGACGTTTGAACCTTGTTGCAATGCTTCGAGCGCCTGTTGTAAATACGCCGTTGTGAGTGCGGGGCAATCGGCGCCGATTACTATTGCATAGGCATATTTTTCTAACGCAGCAGTAAGCGCATGGTGCATACGTTCACCCAAATCATTGCCGCATTGTTCATGCAGGCTGACAGGAAAATCATTCTGGCAGCTTATAAAAAATGGGTGTGGCTGTGATAGAAGCGATGACGCATACCATAATTGCACCGGACACAGTTGGGCTTCGGTGGCAGTCACAAGCGTGTGGCGCAGCAATTGTTCATGCAGCTTGGCGGCGCCTTGCGCACCGAGCGCTGGAATCAGGCGGGTTTTTACCTTGCCGACTTCAGGCGCCTTGGCGAATATAATGATGCAGGCGCCGGGCAGGATGCCCAAGTGCGGTGGGCGCAAGGATGCGCAAGAACTGCCGTTATGGTTTGGTATGTTCATACAGTTGCGCTAACCGTTGCGGGTCGGCGCCCAGGGCGTAAGCCAGGCGCAGCCGCCACATCAACAGCAACGTGCGTACAATGCCCCGTTGTTCCCAGCGGCGGCTGGACGTAACCACACGCTGTTGTAAACACAGCGGCGAACTGTGACGTTTGAGGGTGCGGGATAGCGTAATATCTTCCATTAGAGGAATATCAGGGAAGCCCCCGACACGCTGAAATAAGTCGCGGCAGATAAAGATGGCCTGATCTCCGGTGGCGATGCCGGTGAGACGCGAGCGCCAATTCATGCTGCGTTCAATGACGCGTAACAAAAAATATTTTCCAGAAAGTTGTACATCAAAACGTCCCCATAGAGGGAAAGGGTGAGCATTGTTTTGCAGGCCTTCGATAATTAACTGATCGGCCTGCGCAGGTAATTGTGTGTCAGCATGTAAAAACAGCAACACTTCGTGGCGGGCAATGACGGCGCCGGCATTCATTTGCCGCGCCCTGCCGCGCGCTGAGCGAATCACCTGATCTGTCCACGCTTCAGCCAGAGACAGGCTCGCGTCATGACTGCCGCCATCCACCACAATGATCTCATGCCCAGCCGTGCGCAGTGGCTGTAGCGCCAGCAGCGCAGCCGTGAGGGTGGCCGCTTCGTTCAGAACCGGAATAATGATTGAAAGATGCGTTATTTTATCAATGGCCATGTTCTGATTTAAAATAATTTAATGTTCAATTAAAACATCATACTAAACCTTGTTCTGTGAAAATTTTCCGGGATTTATGCTATAAAAAACGACATTGCTGCCGATGATTACAGGGGGAGCATTTTTCGTCAAACCTGACGCCCGGCTCAAGTTATCATAACTCAGTCCAAGAGTATTCTGATGTCAGCAATAGACTTTACCCCATTATTGACGCGCATGGTGCATGAAAAAGCGTCCGATCTTTTCATTACTGCCGGTGTTCCTCCCACTTTTAAAGTACATGGCCGGGTTGTGCCCTTCCCGCAAGCTCCGCTGACCCCCGCGCAAACCCACGCTATTGCATATGGCATCATGAGTGCCGCACAACGCGAAGAATTTGCGGCCTGTTCGGAGTGCAATTTTGCCATTCAATTAGACTGTGTGGGGCGTTTTCGCGCTAACGTTTTTCGCCAGCAAGGTCATGTGGGCATGGTGGTGCGACGTATCGAGTTGGCTATCCCCACGCTGGATCAATTGCGTTTGCCGCCGGTATTAAAAGATCTGGTGATGGCAAAGCGTGGCCTGATCATTATGGTGGGCGCCACCGGGTCAGGCAAATCGACCTCGCTGGCGGCGATGATTGGACACCGTAACCGGCATGGCAACGGGCATATTGTTACGATTGAAGATCCGGTTGAATTTATCCATAAACATGATGGCTGCATTGTCACGCAGCGCGAGGTGGGGCTGGATACGCAGACATTTGAAGCGGCTTTGAAAAATTCATTGCGGCAAGCCCCCGACGTGATCGCCGTGGGTGAAATCCGCAGCCGCGAGGTTATGGAGCACGCTTTTGCATTTGCCGAAACCGGGCATCTTTGCCTGGCAACTTTGCATGCCAGCAATGCAAATCAGGCACTGGATCGCATCCTCAATTTTTTCCCGAAAGATCGGCGCGATCAGGTGTTGATGGATTTATCCATGAATCTCAAGGCGGTGTTGGCGCAACGCCTGGTGCCTGACAAGGAGCGTCAGGGACGCCGCCTGGCGGCTGAGTTATTAATTAATACGCCCTTGGTCGCTGATTTGATTTTGCGCGGAAAGCACTATTTGATTAAAGACGTTATGAAAAAATCAGCCCAGTATCATATGAAAACCTTTGACCAGGCATTGTATGAACTTTATAGTGCCAACGAAATCCGTGCTGAAGATGCGCTACAGCATGCTGATTCGGCAAATGAACTGCGGCTGATGATCAAGCGTGGCACCTCCCTGTATACGGAAAACCTTGGCTCTTCTGTAAACGAGATGACACTGGAATATGTCGAGCCGGTTGCCAGTGAAGTCAACGAGTCAGAACCAGAGCCTGACACGGTATCTGATATTGGCGGGCGCACTCTACTACAGCGTTTGTCAGGGCGCTTGATCCGCTGACAAAAATCTCCGTTTCAGCGCGCTGTGCGCTGGGTAGCGCGTCTAGCCATAGGCGCGCTAATTCCTCCACTGTTCCCTCAAAGCAGCCGGGCCGCCCTTGTGTATGCGCGATGCGACTCGGTATGCCCCAGTCTTCCAGCAAGGGCATGGCGGCAATCACGCCGCTGGGCATGTCCTGCACCAGAATACGCGAGGGTGCGGCAATGAACGGGGAGGCATCATCGTAGCCGAGTAATATCAAAGGCCGAAAAGTTTTCTGCTGGCGGATTTTATCTGCCATAAATACTGTGGGCGCAGTGCCGGTAGCATCGCCGATTATCAATGGGCAGGGTCGGCTGGGCAGGGTAAAAACAGCGCCTGGAACGATGTTAAGCGTAATAAGTTCGCCCATGCCAAGGTCGGGGAGAGCTGATGTTGCTGAAAGAATTTCGATCCAGCCAGCACGCGCATCTGCGCGTAGCAGTGGAGCAGTATGTGTTAGTGCGCTGCTGTTCGTTAGGCGCACAAGGGTGCCTGGTTGGGCGTGTGCGGCGCATTGGGGTGCGGACAAGCGTAGCAGAAGATAACTCCCTGCTTGCGGTAGGCGAGCTAATATTTTAGCCTGTTCAGGTAAGAAAATATCCAGAGTCAGCCTGGCGGCCATTCCAGATGGCGACCACCCAGCACATGCAGATGAATATGAAATACCGACTGGCCTGCATCCGCATTGCAATTCATCACTGTGCGATATCCCGATTCAGCAATGCCGGTCAGTGCGGCGACTTTTTTTGCGGCGATGAAAATTTCGCCAGCGAGCAGGGTGTCAGTGTCGTGCAGGTCGTTAATGGTCGCAATGTGTTTTTTAGGGATGATCAACACATGCACGGGTGCCTGGGGATTAATGTCACGAAATGCCATAATACGGTCATTTTCATAAACGACATCCGGCTTGATTTTTCCTGCCAGCATTTTACAAAACAGACAATCGGCCATACTTTTGCTGCTCCTGCGTAGTTATTTTTCGGGGTATCGCTTAATATTGCAACATGATCGTCAGCCTATTCCCTTCAAAGGTTTATATTATGACCGCCCGACATGTTGGACATGTTGCATTATTTGTATTATTGATTTTTCCTGTGTCAAACGCAACATGGGCAGATGGTTTGCCACTTTGGGAAGTGGGGGTAGGTGTCGCAGGATTCAACGTGCCATTTTACCGAGGCGCAGACCAGGACAAAAGTTATGTGTTGCCCCTGCCTTATGTGATTTATCGCGGTGAGCGTTTAAAAATTGATAAGTCCGGCATTCGGGGTAATGTTTTCAGTTCGGATCGTGTGGTACTGGATTTCAGTCTGGCGGGTGGTGTGCCTGTGCCCAAAGAAGCGGGTGGTGCGCGTACCGGTATGCCCAGCCTTGAGACTACGTTGGAAGTGGGGCCGTCACTGGAAATGCGTTTATGGAAAGGCCATGAAATTAATCATGACCTCTGGTTGCATTTGCCATTGCGCTCTGCGTTTTCAGTAGGGAATACCGGTGTCGGCCATGTAGGGTGGATACTCGCGCCTTTTGTGGAATATACCTGGCGCAATGAACGAAGGCATGCATCGTGGAAGGCCAACATCGCCGCCGGTCCGATTTATGCCGATGAAAGTTACCATGATTATTTTTATACGGTAGACGCCGCTTACGTGACTACTGACCGGCCTGCGTACCAGGCCAGGGGTGGGTATGGCGGCAGTCGTGTGAGTATGGGGGTGCAAAGGCGCTTTGGCGACCTGTGGTTTGGTGTGTTTGGACGTTATGATACTTTACAGGGGGCGGTGTTTGAGACATCGCCGCTGGTCAAGACCAAACAATATCATGCCGTAGGCTTTGCCATGACGTGGGTGTTCCTCAAATCAAAAACACTGGTGCAAGATGACCGTAGTTTGCTTGAGGCGCAGGCTGAGCGAGAATGATTTTATGTACACCCTGTTATGAGGCCAACAACGACGTTAAATATACATCATAACGTGTGTTTTTGCTTTCAATAGCCATGTTTGCCTTAATCCCCATAATAGGCGGCGCAAGACGTGGACGCTTTACCACCACACGTTGCCGCGCGCAAATCAATGCAGCTTCGAGCAGTTCGGCGCTATCCGCATCCTCACCGATCACGAGCTGAAAAGCACGCATTTCTTTTTTCACCTGCGCACTTTTGTTACGGTGGGGATACATGGGATCAAGATACACCACATCGGGCCGCTCGCTGTCGTGAAGTTGTGGCATGATAACGCATGCATTGCCAAACGTGAGCTTCAGGCGATGTTGCACCATCCCACCAATTTCAGGATCGCTACAGGCGCGCCGCAAACCATCGCGTAATAGCGCCAGGCTGACAGGTGAACGCTCGATCATATGCACAGTACAACCCAGGCTGGCCAGCACAAAGGCATCGCGGCCTAATCCTGCGGTAGCGTCCAGCACTTGCGGCGTAGCGCCTTTTTTGAGACCCACCGCGCGCGCCAGCGGTTGCCCACGCCCGCCACCAAAGCGTCGGCGGTGCGCCAGCGCGCCTGCGGTGAAATCCACATGCACGGCACCTGTTGATTCCGCTGTGCGCAATTCTATGTGATCGGATGTCACAGCCAATATAAAAGCACAAGACGGCGAGGCATCGTCTTGATAAGGCAAGCCGAGTTCGGTAGCGAGCGAGCGCGCCATCACGCGCAATTCAGGCGTTGCAGCAATCACGGTAACGACAGGAAGATGCGGGTTGTCCACGTTATATTGTACCTTTAAATATCGGCATATATTATAATATAGGAGTTAGTTTTCAGGTGCGTGTCCATGAAACCATGCAAAGGCCGGGGTGCCGTCAGTAATGCTGACGGACGCTATGAACCCACTACTCATGTTGTCGAAGATGATGGATGGGGTGTGCTTGATGTAGAGCCACCACCACTCAAAACCACGGTGACGAATGAAGCCGCGCGCACTATTATCTCACGTAATGATTCCCCTGATATCCCGTTTGACCGTTCCATTAATCCTTACCGGGGCTGCGAGCATGGTTGTGTCTATTGCTTTGCGCGTCCCACCCATGCTTATCAAGGTTTGTCGCCGGGCCTGGATTTTGAGAGCCGTTTGTTTGCCAAACCTAATGCCGCTAAACTGCTCGCGCAAGAGTTGCGTAAACCTGGTTACACATGCGAGGTCATGGCATTAGGTTCAAACACCGATCCCTATCAGCCCATCGAGCGTGAACGGCGCATCACGCGCGGTTTGCTTGAAGTGCTGGCAGAGCATAACCACCCTGTAGCCATTGTCACAAAATCCGCGTTGATCGAACGCGACATTGATGTTATTGCCGAGATGGCGCAGAAAAATCTGGCGAGAGTATATATCTCCATAACAACGCTCGACAAAACCCTGGCGCGGCGCATGGAGCCGCGCGCGGCATCACCCCAGCGCCGCCTCGAAACCTTGCGTACGTTGCATACGGCGGGTATCCCCGTAGGTGTATTAACCGCGCCGATGATTCCGGCGTTGAATGACATGGAGATGGAAGCTATACTCGAAGCGGCTGTGGAGGCAGGGGCGCGCTCGGCAGGCTATGTATTAATGCGGTTGCCACTGGAAATCAAGGATCTGTTTCAGGAATGGTTGATAGAACATTATCCACTTAAGGCTGAGCATGTCATGAGCCTGATTCGCCAGAGCCATAATGGCAAAGAGTACGATGCGACTTTTGGCGCACGCATGAGAGGCACGGGAATTTATGCCGATATGATAGAAAACCGTTTCCACCTGGCGTGCAAACGACTCGGATTAAATCAACAGCGTTCGTTGCTCGATACACGCCAATTTCGTGTGCCTGTGCGCAGCGGTGATCAGTTGGCATTATTTTAGTGGTCTCATTATTCGGTAAAACATGGATCAAATGCACGTTATGAATGAACAGCAACGTAAAGTAATGATAAAAGAGACCTTCAACACCGTTGCCAGTGGTTACGACAACAATGCATCACGCTTTTTCTCACAGAGCGCAGAGCATTTTGCCGCGTGTCTTGAATTAAAAGGCCATGAACACGTGCTCGATGTGGCCACCGGCACTGGATATGCCGCGCTTGCCGTGGCTAAGCACGTTACCCAAGGCCAGGTGACGGGCATTGATTTTTCGGCAGGTATGCTTGCGCAGGCCAGGGCAAAAGCGCTGGCAGCGAATCTTCACAACGCCAGTTTCATGGAAATGGATATGCAGGCGCTGGACTTCCCGCAACACCATTTTGATGCGGCGGTGTGTGCCTTTGGTATTTTCTTTGTTGAAGACATGGAGTCACAACTCAAGCATATTGCAGACAAAGTGAAGACTGGTGGCAAGATTGCTTTCTGCGGGTTTTATGAAGATGCTTTTCTGCCGATGGCTGAGTTATTTTTTAATTGCATCCAGCGCTATGGTGTAGAAAAGCCACCGTTATCCTGGAAACGCATTGCCAGTGAAGATAAGGTGGCGGCACTTTGCCACACAGCAGGTCTCAAAGATATCCGCGTTGAGCGCAAAGATCTGGGCTATTATTTACAGGACGCCAGCGAATGGTGGGATGTGATCTGGTACGCGGGATTTCGCGGTCTGGTCAACCAGCTTGCGCCTCAGGCAATGGAGCGCTTCAAGAAAGAACATCTGGCTGAAATTCAAAATCTGGCCACCGATAAGGGTATTTGGCTGGATGTGAAAGTGCTATACGGCATTGGTATAAAGCCATAACAGATACTTGATCGTTTGAACGGGGAGGGCAAACATGAAATTTGGCTATACCATAATATATGTCCCCGATGTTGCCGCATCGCTTGCGTTCTTTGAAAAAGCGTTTGGTTTTGCCCGGCGATTTCTCCACGAATCTGGAGCGTATGGAGAGCTGAATACCGGTGAAACAACCCTCGCGTTTGCAGCGCATTCGCTGGGTGCGATGCATTTTCATGATGGTTATGTCGAGGCGAGTGCGTCATGCAAACCGTTAGGCATGGAAGTTGCCTTTGTTACAACCTCGGTTCAAGAGGCGCACGCAAAGGCGGTGTCAGTGGGCGCTGTGGAATTAAAGGCACCTGAATTACAACCCTGGGGGCAAGTGGTGTCATATATTCGTTGTCCCGATGGTACGTTGGTCGAGTTATGTTCGCCCATCGGTTCATAATTATACAACGCCCAACCCATTACTGTCGGGCATAGCGCTAAAAAGCGCTATTAAAAATGTGTAAATAGAGTTCGGCATAATGTAATACATCTTCAAAATGCATATTATTTTAAAATAAAAACAATAAGTTATATAAAAAATAAAACCGAGCCCCGAAAAATACATATTTTTACGTTTGTCATCGCACTGTAATAATTCTGTCATATTATGGTGCCTACTTTTTACGAGTTGTGTCTTTTCAAAGGCTGGCCTGTGTCTGAAAATCTGAAGTCTTCCCGTTTCGCCCATAGTCGCATGCGCCATGTGCGCGAACGCATTATTGAGTCATTACTGTTTTTAGCTGCATTCTCTTCAGTGGCTATTATGATCACCATTGTGGTGATTCTGGTGCGCGAATCACTGGGATTTTTTGAGCATGTCTCGATAGTTGATTTTCTTACCGACACCCAGTGGACGCCTTTGTTTGATGATGCCCATTATGGAATTCTACCGCTGGTGGCGGGTACCTTGGTGACGGCGGGGGTGGCATTAGCGGTGGCGATTCCGCTGGGCACCATTATTGCCATTTATTTAAGTGAATTCGCGCCGCACCGGGTTAGAGAGGTGGTGAAGCCCGTGCTGGAACTTCTGGATGGTATTCCTACTATCGTATATGGTTATTTTGCATTGTTGTTTGTTACGCCATTATTGCAATACTTCTTTCCCGAATTGCCCGGTTTTAATATGCTCAGTGCTGGGCTGGTAATGGGCGTGATGATCATTCCTTATGTAAGCTCGATCAGTGAAGATGCGATGCGTGCAGTGCCAATGCACATTCGTGAAGGTTCTTACGCTATGGGCGCAACGCGTTTTCAAACTGCGCTACGTGTGATTGCCCCCGCAGCTTTTTCCGGCATTGCCGCCGCTTACATTCTGGGTATTTCACGTGCGCTTGGTGAAACCATGATAGTCGCCGTAGCGGCGGGTATGCAGCCCAACTTCACGTGGAATCCCATGGAGCCTGCCGCAACCATCACCGCCTACATTGTGCAAGTCAGCCTGGGTGACTTGCCGCATGGCAGTATCGGCTACCAAACCATTTTCGTTGCTGGCCTGACGTTGATATTGATGACGTTGGTATTTAATATTGCCGGCCATTGGCTGCGCAGGCGCTTCCGTGAGGTCTACTGACATGCCCAATCAATCCACCACCCAGTCCGTTCAGGCAATACGCACCATGATTGTGCGCCATAAACGCTGGGATATTATTTTTTCCATCGTAGGATTATTTGCCATGCTGGGGGGGCTCCTTACTCTGGTGGCCCTCATTGTGGGAATGGCGATTGATGGATTACCGCGTATTTCCTGGAATTTCTTTACTTCATTTCCGTCACGTCATGCGGACAAGGCGGGCATACTGTCGGCGTGGGTAGGCACCACACTGGTGATGATGGTGACAGTGCTTTCTGCGGTGCCGTTAGGTGTGGCGGCGGGTATATATCTGGAAGAATACGCATCCAAAAATTGGATGACTGATCTGATAGAAATCAATGTAACCAATCTGGCCGGTGTGCCTTCCATTGTCTATGGCCTTCTTGCATTGGGTTTATTTGTCTATCAACTGGATTTTGGCCAGAGCGTTTTGACGGCGGGATTAACCCTGGCGATACTGATTTTACCTATCGTGATTGTAGCGACGCGCGAGGCAGTCCGTTCTATTCCCGGCACCATTCGTGAGGGTGCGTTTGCCCTGGGAGCCACCAAATGGCAGACAGTGTCGCAGCATGTATTGCCTTATTCGACGGCGGGGATACTCACGGGAGTGATTATTGCCTTGTCTCGCGCCATTGGCGAGACGGCGCCGCTTATTACTATCGGTGCGCTGACCTACATTGCTTTTTTGCCGGATTCACCCTTCAAGGGCGAATTTCCGTATGTCTCTTTTGACTGGTTGTCATCGGCCTTTACGGTGATGCCGATCCAGATGTTCAACTGGGTATCGCGTCCCCAGGAAGCATTTCATTACAATGCCGCAGCGGCGGGTTTGGTGCTGATTGTCATGACTTTAATAATGAATGCCCTGGCAATCTATATTCGTTATCATTTCCGTAAACGTATCAAGTGGTAGGAGCAGGCCGCATGTCTGAAAATATAACGGCGAACGCAATGGGTTTGCTGAAGTCGGAAGCTAAAAGCCTGAATTTCTATTATGGGGAATATCAGGCGCTTAAAAACATCAACCTGGCGGTTGCCGAAAAGCGCATTACCGCCTTGATAGGTCCCTCTGGCTGTGGGAAATCGACGTTCTTGCGTTGCTTTAATCGCATGCATGATTTATATCCGGGGAATCGTTATGATGGCGAGATCATGCTGTACCCCGATGATGTCAATATCCTGCATGCGAAGATTGACCCTATTGAAGTACGCATGCGCATCGGCATGGTATTTCAGAAACCCAATCCGTTTCCTAAAACAGTTTATGAGAATGTCGCCTATGGTTTGCGGGTGCGGGGTATTTCCAACCGCAGAAAACTCGATGAAAAAGTGGAAAAGGCGTTGCGTGGCGCCGCTTTGTGGAATGAAGTGAAGGATCGGCTCACCAGTCTGGCGTTTAATTTGTCGGGGGGGCAGCAGCAACGCTTATGTATTGCGCGCGCGCTGGCAACGGATCCGGAGATGATGTTATTCGATGAACCCACTTCGGCCCTTGATCCGATCGCCACGGCCAGTATTGAAGAACTGATCGCACAACTTAAAGAACAGGTTACAATTTTGATTGTCACACATAATATGCAGCAGGCGGCGCGTGTTTCAGACTACACGGCTTTTATGCACATGGGCGAAGTGGTGGAATTTTCAGATACCAATACCATTTTCACTAATCCCGCGCAGAAGCGCACTGAAGATTACATTACTGGACGTTACGGTTAAAGGAGAGCATTGATGGAACCATTGGATACACATATTTCCCGCCAGTATAACGTCGACCTTGAAAACATCCGCACGCTTGTTTTGCAAATGGGTGGATTGGTGGAGCAGCAGATCGAGCATGCCATTACTGCCCTTGTGCAGGGGAATGTTACTCTGGCCGATGCGGTGATTGTGACCGATTATAAGGTTAATAGTCTGGAAGTTACCATAGATGAGGACTGTAATCAGATTATCGCGCGCCGCCAGCCGGCGGCCGGTGATTTGCGTCTGGTGCTGATGGTAATCAAGACTATTACTGATCTTGAACGGATTGGCGATGAAGCAGAGAAGATTGCACGTATGGCAGTGCAGCTTGCCAATGAAGAGCGTCCCAAAAATAACTATATGGAGATACAGACCCTGGGCACGCATGTGCGGCACATGGTGCATAATGCGCTGGACGCTTATGCACGGATGGACACCATAGCTGCGGTGCGCGTCGCCGGTGATGATCGTCAGATTGACAAGGAATATGAAGGCGTCATGCGCCAGATGATCACTTTCATGATGGAAGACCCGCGCACCATTACCCGCGCGCTGCATGTGATGTGGGCAGCACGCGCGCTAGAGCGTATTGGTGACCACGCCCGTAATATTTGTGAATACGTTATTTATCAGGTGAAGGGCAAAGACGTACGCCATATCAGCCTGGAACAGATGAAGAAAGAGGTGGGGGAGGGGAGTTAAATCCCCCTTGATCCCCCTTTTTACCCGCAAGAGGTACGCCGGTGGGTGCCCCGCTGCTGCGCAGCGACCCTTCCGCAGTCAAAGGGGGAAAGCGTCCAGTGCGTGGCTGTCCTCCCCCTTTGAAAAAGGGGGATCAAGGGGGATTTTAAAGATTTTTTTCCCGCATGATAACCAGTCCCTTCAGCAGATTTAGTGCTTCGTATAACTGGTAATCAGTATTTGCCAATTTCTCGGGTTCTTTTTTCGCGTCTTTAGCGCCCTGTTTCGCATCCGCTGGTTTTATGCCTGTCCCTTCCGCAGGCTTATTGCCGTTTTGCAGGTGACCGCTTAAGTCAGCTTCTTTTAACACGTCGACAACGGGTTTGTCTGCATCTGATATTTTGACGTTTTCCAGCAGAATGTCTGGAGTAATGCCTTCAGCCTGAATCGAGCGACCGGACGGAGTGTAATAGCGCGCGGTAGTAATCTTGAGCGCCGCGCCATCGTCCATGGGCACTACGGTTTGTACAGAGCCTTTGCCGAAGCTCTTGCTGCCCATGAGAATGGCGCGTTTGTGGTCCTGCAGTGCGCCCGCGACAATTTCTGAAGCTGAAGCGGAGCCGCCATTGATGAGCACTATCAAGGGCGCGCCCTTCATTACATCGACAGGTTTGGCGTTGAATTTCTGGTGTGAATCCCGCAGCCGACCATCGGTATAAACCACCAGGCCTTTTTCCAGGAAGGCGTCGGCTACATCAACGGATGCATTCAGCACGCCGCCGGGGTTGTTACGCAAATCCAGTATCAAGCCTTTCAGTTTATCACCGTTTTCCTGCTTGAGTTTGGTGATGAAGTTCGTCATATTTTCGCCGGTGTTGGACTGAAACTGCGAAATACGCACATAACCAAAGCCGGGCTCCAGGGTGCGGCCTTTCACGCTGTTCACTTTGATGATGGCGCGTTTCACGGTAAATTTAAGGGGCTTTTCTTCACCTTCACGCACCACCGTGAGAATGATTTCGCTGCCCGGCTTGCCACGCATGCGGTTGACGGCTTCGCCCAGGGTCAGCCCTTTCACCGGGGTGTCGTCGAGGCGGATGATCAAGTCTCCGGCATGAATGCCCGCTTGCTGGGCAGGGGTGTCGTCGATGGGGGAGATGACTTTCACAAAGCCATCTTCCATGCCCACTTCAATGCCCAGGCCACCGAATTCACCGGTGGTGCTGACCTGCAGGTCTTTAAAAGAATCGGCATCCAGATAGGCCGAGTGCGGGTCGAGGCCGGATAACATGCCGCGAATCGCATTCTGCAGCAGGGTTTTGTCTTCGACCGGCTCTACATAATCCGATTTGATCTTGTTCATCACTTCGGTGAAGGCGCGCAGGTCATCCAGGGGCAGGGAAGTGTTGGCGGCGGGTTTGTCCCGTTCGGCAAGCACGCTGTGTCCGATACTGATGGAAATGCCCATCACCAGGCCCAGCGTTAAAATCAGAAAATTGCGAGTATTGAACTTCATAGTTGCTCCAGAATGACCGACCATTTCACCAGTTTCACCTATATTAGGATAACATGCAATGGGAGATAAAGTTTGAAAAAAGCGAGGTTAGCCCTATAGCGGCTGTACCTGTCGGGAGCATAAGGGCGTGTCTGCTGGCGGCCGGGAACCATGCCTATCGGCGCCCGTGAGAACGTGCCTATCGGCACCATGCAGCCGGATTGACCGGTACCCCATCGCGGCGGATTTCAAAGTAGAGGCCAGGACTCATCTGACCCCCGCTGTCGCCGACGCTGGCGATAACGTCGCCGGCGTTCACCAGCGTTCCCACGTCCTTGTTTACAGCTTGATTTTGGCCATACAGCGTCATATAGCCATCGCCGTGATCGAGAATAATTAACAGGCCAAAGCCGCGCATCCAGTCGGCAAACACGACTTTACCCCGTGACACGGCGCGTACCTCGGCACCTTCCGGCGCCGAAATCAACACACCTTGCCACTTGGATGTGCCGAGCTTGCGGGAAGTTCCGTAACGTGCCACGAGCGCGCCTTGTGTTGGCCAGTCAAGTTGGCCTTGAAGACGGCCGAAGGCAGATTTCCGGTCGGGCGCGGTTGTGTCGCGTGGCTTTTTCGGCTGCCCCGGCTGGCCCGGTTTGGCTGATTTAGCGGGCGGGGTGGGCTTGGCACGCTTTTGCGCATCCCGCAAACGTTTTAACAGACGCTCCAGACCCCGCTCATCTTCAAGCAATTGTTGCAAGCGTTGTTCCTTGCCCTGAATTTCGCTGCTGAGCGCCACCAGGATGGTACTGCGTTTTTTACGGCTGGCTTCGAGTTGCTGCCGGGTACGTTCAGTCTCGCTTTGCACCTGAGTGAGGCGTTGGGTTTGTGTTTGGGTGGCTTGCTCCAGCGTTTCAAGCTCGGCAAGGCTTGCAGTGATCTGGCTGATATGCGCCACATGGGCGCGATTGAAATAGCCGTAATAGCTCAGATTACGCCCAACCACAGTAGGGTCTTGTTGATTAAATACAATTTTCAGAAAATCCTGCTGCCGCTGGCGTCCCATCGCGTAGCTGGCGCGCATCTGTTGTGTAAGGGCGTTGCGATGGGTGGATAACTGGCTCTGATGTTGCTGCTGGCGTTGGCGGAGTTGGTGTAATGATTGGGTATGGCGCTGTAGCTGTTGCTGTAACTGTTGAAGCGAACGGCTGGTTTTGCCCATATCTTTTTCAGTGGCGCTGAGCTTGGTGCGCAAGGTTTTCTGGCGATCGCGTGCGGAATCGAGCGTAGAACGCAACTGGCGGATCTCGCCCCGGATTTTTTTCAGGTCGGTGGCAGGGGCGGCTGCTTTGGCGTTTTTCTGCCTATGAGCATTAGCGGCGTCAGCCTGTGCTGCGGCGACCCCCGTGGGGTGGCTGCTCATTATGCCAATGAGCAGCAGCGAGGCTATGCGCCGTGCATGGATGGCGGTTCTTGCGCATCCCTGCGCCCACCGCACTTGGGCATCCTGCCCGGCGCACAAGTGTCGCCAGAGGCAGGACGCTGGAAGCGACCAGGCTTTCACGCCATTCATTTCAGCGGCGCGGTCAACTTCATCAGCGATTTGCCATTCATCTCCGCAGGTTGTGGCACGCCCATCAAGTACAGCAGGGTGGGCGCCACGTCAGCCAGGCTGCCGCGTGCAGCGGCGGTGGCCTTGCGGCCCACATATATGAACGGTACCGGATTGCTGGTATGGGCGGTATGCGCCTGGCCAGTTTCTTCGCTGCGCATCTGTTCGGCGTTACCGTGGTCTGCGGTAATCAACATTTCACCACCCACTTTTTGTAGTGTGCGATACAGGCGGCCCAGGCAGGTATCTATAGCCTCAATGGCTTTAATGGCAGGATCCATCTTGCCACTGTGGCCGACCATGTCTGGATTGGCGTAATTGCAGATAATCACATCATACTTGCGGCTTTCAATGGCTTCGATGAGGCGATCCGTCAGCTCCGGCGCATTCATCTCCGGCTGCAGGTCATAGGTGGCGACATTCGGCGAAGGCACCAGAATCCGGTCTTCACCGGTGAACGGCGTCTCTTCGCCGCCATTGAAGAAAAAGGTCACGTGCGCGTATTTTTCGGTTTCGGCAATGCGTAGTTGGCGCATGCCCAGTTTAGCGATGTAGGCGCCCAGCACGTTATTAAGATTTTCGGTAGGAAAAGCCACCGGAATGCCGTAGTCTTTTTTGTATTCGGTGAGGCTCACAAAGCTGCCCAGACGGGGCGTGGCGTCGCGTTTAAAGCCATCAAAGGTGGGCTGGATAAACGCCTCGGTTAACTCGCGGGCACGGTCGGAACGATAATTCATGAAAATCACCACATCGCCGTCAACGACATGTACTGGCGCTTCGCCCGGCGCAACCAGCGCAGTGGCCTGTACGAACTCATCGTTTTCATCCCGCGCATACGCCATTTCCAGGGCGCTGGCGGCATCCGTTGCGTAGTATAGCGCCTTGCCCTGCGTAATCAGGTCATAGGCGGCTTGCACGCGCGGCCAGCGTTTGTCGCGGTCCATCGCAAAATAGCGGCCGATCACTGTAGCGAAGCGGCTCTGCGGGTATTTTTTCAATACTGCCTGGGTGGCGGCAATCGACGCTGCGGCGCTGCGCGGCGGCGTGTCGCGGCCATCCAGGAAAGCATGCAGGTAAATGCGCTGCGCGCCACGTTCGGCAGCGAGTTTAATCATGGCATGAAGGTGTTCTTCGTGGCTGTGAACCCCGCCTGGCGAGAGCAGGCCAAGAATATGCACGGCCTTGCCAGTAGCAACGGCTTTGTCCACGGCATCGGTCAGGGTTTTGTTGGTGAAGAACGCGCCGCTTTTAATGGCGCGCTCGATACGGGTAAGCTCCTGGTAGACTACCCGGCCCGCGCCGAGATTAAGATGCCCCACCTCAGAATTACCCATTTGACCGGCGGGCAGGCCCACATCAGTGCCTGAACCCTGGATCAAGGTATGGGGGTAATTCGCCCACAATTTGTCCCAATGGGGCTTGCGTGCGCTAAAAATCGCATTAAAATCAGGGTCTTCGCTGTATCCCCAGCCATCCAGGATAACCAGCACCACGGGTCTGTTTTTTGCCGATGCCATAATGAAGTATTTTACTCTGCCTTATTCTGTGAAGGGAAGAAGTGAAACGGTTTCAGGATTATTTCTTTCTAAAATAGCGTAACATTGTATAATGTTTTGATAATAAACACAGCAGGGGAAGCCGTAAGGTTTTGTGGAAGGGGAGTCCAGGCGGCGTGTTCAGGTTCGTAAGAGGGGCGTTTACCGCACAAGCTATGGATAAGGCCATTAACGAAAATGATATTGTTCTGCACGACGAAGATGTTGATCAGGCATCGCGTTCACTCAAGGCAATCTCGCATCCGCTACGCCTGAAAATCCTCTGTACACTGGGCGATCGGGAAATTAGCGTGCAGGATCTGGTGGATGCAGTAGGCACCTCACAAAGCAATATTTCGCAGCATTTGGCCATCATGCGTGACAAGGGCATACTCATGACACGCAAAGAGGCCAATCGGGTGTTTTATCGTGTGGGTGATGTGCGTACGCTGCGTTTGATCAGCATGATGCGTGAAGTTTTTTGCGGGCAACCCAAAGCCTCCTCTTCCGCACCGAAAAAACCAACCCATTCCTGAGCCTGAAAAAAAACAACATTGTAATCTTGTTACCATATTATTTTATAAATTGTAGGCCGCATGGAAAAATTTTTTACGTTTCTTCTGAATCACTGGATATTATCTTTTGCCTTTGTGTTTCTTACCATCCTGTTGCTGATGGACATATTCAAGCGTCGTTTGCTGGGCTTTAAGGAAGTTGAGCCGCCCGAGGCGGTGCGCCGCATGAACCATGAAGACGCCATCGTGCTGGATGTGCGCGAAGACCAGGAATATGCAGACGGGCACATCGTTAATGCGCTGCACATTCCGGTGGGCGTGCTGGAAAAACGCCTTGATGAACTGGCAGCGTATAAGGACAAACCCCTTATTGTCTACTGCCGTAGTGGTGACCGTGCGGCACGCGCCAGCGTCACGTTGCGCAAGCAGGGCTTTAACAATGTATTCAAACTTAATGGGGGAATTTTGGCGTGGAAAGCCGCCAATCTTCCTGTACATAAATAACGATTAATTTACGAGGGAATTTTTATCATGTCTGATGTTGCCGAAAACCAACAGGTCGCCGCAGGCGGCCGTTTTGTTATCCAGAAAATTTACATAAAAGACGTGTCTTTTGAAACGCCGCATTCCCCGCAGATTTTCATGGAAAAGTGGGAGCCGGAAGTTAGTTTGCAGATCAATAACAGCGCTGCGGTATTGAGCGAGGGCGTGCATGAAGTTACGTTAGCCGTTACCGTTACCGCCAAACTGGCAGACAAAGTCGCTTATTTAATTGAAGTGCAGCAGGCAGGCATTTTTAATGCAACCGGTTTTGGCGCAAACGATATGGGTGCAATTCTCGGCAGCTATTGCCCGAATATTTTATTTCCCTTCGTCCGCGAAGCCATTTCTGATGTCATCACCAAAGGTGGTTTTCCGCAGTTATTGCTGGCGCCGGTTAATTTTGATGCGCTGTATGCACAGCATGTGCAGCAGCAGTCATCACCGCAGCAGGTTGCGCACTAAGCCAATTCGACGCCGTGACCGTGCCCATGAGTGGTCTGCCATGAGTGATCTGGAGCCAACGATGGCGCGGCCTATAGTAGTCATGGGCGCGGGTGCGTGGGGCACGGCCCTGGCGATTTTGCTGGCGCGCAATGGTCAGCCCGTCTGGTTGTGGGCGCGTGACCCACAGCAGATCAGCGAGTTGTCTGCCGCCCGCTGTAATTCCCGCTGCCTGCCCCACATTCCCTTTCCCCCGGCGTTGCAACTCACCAGTGATTTATCGCGTGCTTTGGGGTCTTCGGCTGCCCCGGCCGCTTCCGGCATCCTGCCTCCCGCGGCACTTGTGCATCCCTGCACGGCGGATGTGCTGGTGGCGGTGTCCAGTGCCGGATTTCGGACTGTACTCGAATCGGTTGCAGTTGAGCGGCAACACAATCCCGCTCTCCGCCTGGCTTGGGCGACTAAAGGTTTAGAGCCAGGCAGTGGCCAATTATTGCATCAGGTGGTCGCTGATGTGCTGGGTGATGCGCTGCCCACCGCTGTTATTTCCGGCCCCACATTCGCCTGTGAAGTTGCAGCGAATTTGCCTACAGCGGTGACCGTCGCTTCTGCCAATGCCGAATTTGCGGCGGATCTCGCCGCGTGCCTGCATAATAATAATTTTCGCGCCTACACCGGTAGTGATGTAGTGGGCGTTGAGGTGGGCGGGGCGGTAAAAAATGTGCTGGCTATTGCCGCTGGAATTGCCGATGGTTTGGGTTTTGGCGCCAACACCCGTGCGGCGTTAGTCACACGCGGACTGGCTGAAATGATGCGTTTAGGCGTGGCGCTGGGAGGGCGGCGTGAAACCCTGATGGGCTTGGCAGGCTTGGGCGATCTGGTGCTGACCTGCACCGACAATCAATCCCGCAATCGCCGTCTGGGCCTGGCTCTCGCGCAAGGCAACACCCTGGCCGCAGCCCTTGCAAGCATCGGCCAGGCGGTGGAGGGCGTGCAGACCGCCATTGAAGTCGTGCATCTCGCCCAAAAGCTCGGCATCGACATGCCGATTACCGCGCAAGTATATGAAGTGCTGCATGCCGGTCGCGCGCCGCGCGATGCAGTAAATGCCCTATTGAATCGCGACAAAAAGGCTGAGTTATGAAAGCCATGATTCTCGCCGCCGGGCGTGGCGAACGTATGCGGCCGCTCACCGACCATACCCCCAAACCCCTGCTCCGAGTGGGTGGACGACGGCTGATTGAATATCATATTGATGCGCTGGTAGCGGCAGGCATGCGCGAGATTGTAATTAATCATGCGCACCTCGGTAGCCAGATTGAAGAGTCGCTGGGTGATGGTGCCCGTTACGGCGCGCAGATAAGTTATTCCGCTGATACCCCCGAGGGCGAAGCACTCGAAACTGGCGGTGGTATTTTCAAGGCATTACCACTGCTCGGTGACGCGCCTTTTGTAGTGGTTAATGGGGATATCTGGACAGATTATCCTTATAGACACTTGCCCACTGTGCCGCAAGGCATGGCGCATCTGGTGCTTATTGATAATCCACCGCATCACCCCAAGGGTGATTTTGTGCTACGCGTTAGTGATCATGCCCGTAATAACTCCCTGCGTAACATTCACAACGTATACGACCCCGCCCCCGGTGAATCTACGCTCACATTCAGCGGCATCGGCGTATACCGCCCGGAATTATTTACTGGCTGCACCCCCGGTAAATTCCAGCTCGCCCCTTTATTACGCAAAGCTATGCAGCAACATGCAGTGACGGGCGTGCATTATACAGGTCAATGGATGGACATAGGCACCCCCCAACGGCTTGATGAACTGGAGCAACGCCTTGCAGCACAACACCCGTGAGATATAAGCAACTTAACAAGTTAAAATAGTTGACATGTCCCCCTGATTAAGATTATATTCTCTAAATATTAGACTTAGTCTAAATGCTTAATTATTCAACGATATCAAGGAGAGATTCTAATGAAATTGAGCCGCCAACATGTAAAACATAATTTCCGTCCTCGTGTGAAGCTCACACCATGCTTGTTAGCCACACTTATAATCTCAACCGCCATAAGTCCTGCCATCGCTCAGGACAAACCCTCTGAGCCTCCCTCCAGCTATATGCCAGTCGTCATCAAGGAAGAGTTTTCGAGTGTCATGGCCCGCATGAAAAGAGAAAAACCGGCGCTAATGAAAACTCAAAAAGCATTGCTGGAGCAACGCTATGATCTTTCCAACCGTACCGTTCCGGGAGTGCGGATGTCAGGCGGAAAACTTATCCAGGAAGGCGTACGGGTGAAGCTGCGAGAGGGTGTGACGTGGGAAGCGCTTGCTTCAATGTCCCCCGAGGAAATCCGTGACAAGGATATTTATCCGGCGGGATTCCTGCCGCTGCCGCATCCTAATCATGACGAAGGAGGCATGCTGTTTCCAGAATTTCATATCGATGAAATCAAGAAGCAGGAAGCGCGCGACCTGACTCGCTTCGATCTTGAGTTTGATTTACCCGATCATTTCCTTCCTGATTTTCCGGCGCCGATTTTTTTAACCACGCGCCCTGATCTGGGTGATGTGTCCAAGGGAAAACTCATCACAATTGATAATTTCCACGAAATTTTTAATGGCCTGCTGAACCCAAAACAGCTTGAAGGCGTACGTCTGCTTGTCACCCCATTTCCGCAGCAGCAGTTTAATCAAACCGAGGATCGTCGCAGTGAACGCCCCAGCCGGGGCGTGGTGTGCTTCGATTGTCATGCCAATGGACACAGCAACGCTTCGACCCATCTGGTCGGCGATATCCGCCCACAAAAATTCCGTCACCGCATTGATACACCGAGTTTACGTGGCGTGAATATTCAGCGTTTGTTCGGTTCGCAGCGGGCATTGAAAACTGTCGAAGATTTTACTGAGTTCGAGCAACGCATGGCTTACTTTGATGGCGACCCCGTAATTGCAACCAAAAAAGGTATTAACATTCTTGATCGTGGCCATCAAGTTCAGGCCATGGCGGAGTTTCAGGAGATTCTGGATTTCCCCCCAGCGCCCAAGCTCGGCATAGATGGCAAGCTCGACCCGCGCAAGGCTACACCCGTGGAGCTGCGGGGACAGGAAATATTTCTGGGTAAAGGCAAGTGTGGAACGTGCCACACCCCGCCGTATTACACTGATAACCTCATGCATAACCTGCGTACGGATCGTTTTTTTAAACCCCGCTTAATCAACAAGCATATGGCAATAGCCGATGGTTCGATCAAAACATTTCCTCTGCGTGGGATCAAGGACAGTCCGCCTTACCTCCATGATGGCCGGTTGTTAACGCTTGAGGACACCGTGGAGTTTTTCAATCTCATCCTTGAGACACGCCTTAATGAGCAGGAAAAGAAAGATCTGGTCGCGTTTCTGCGTACACTTTGATTCTATAATTTGGTACATTAGGTTACGTACGGATTATCGGCGCTCAATTCCCAGCTTGCTTATTGTCAGGTTCTGCTATCATAGGGGCAATGAGCGGGTTTATGGTTAAGGAGAAGACGATGGCAGAGGATGAGGGAGTTGACGAGAAGCGCCGTGATTTTCTCTTGACGGTTACCGGCACTGTGGGTGTTGCAGGCATCGCCGCCGCCTGCTGGCCCTTCATCAGCAGCATGAATCCCACCTTGGATGTGCAGACCCAGTCCAATACTGAAGTGGATCTGAGCGGGGTGGCTGCGGGCGCGACGCGCACCGTGGCCTGGCGCGGCAAGCCGGTGTTCGTGGTGCACCGCACCCCGCAACAGATCGCCGCCATGGCCCAGTCTGCGGGCGGCAAAGATCCCGCGCCGGATCAGGCGCGGGTGCAGGAGCCGCAGTGGCTGGTGGTGGTGGGTATCTGCACCCATTTAGGTTGCGTGCCCAACAAGACTGAGGAGGGCTGGCTGTGTCCCTGTCACGGCAGCGTTTTCGACAACAGCGGTCGTGTACTACAGGGTCCGGCGCCACGCAATCTTGAGGTGCCGCCCTACCATTTCGCCGCGACCGATAAAATCGTCATCGGATAGAAGGAACCAGTCATGGCGCAACGTCTCATCGCCTGGATAGATCAACGGTTTCCGCTGACCTCGTTCATCAAACGCGAGCTCACCGACTACCTCACCCCGCGCAATCTCAGCTATTGGTGGAACTTCGGTTTTCTCGCCGGCTTTTTGCTGATGCTGCAAATCATCAGCGGCGTTTTTCTCGCCATGCACTACAAGCCCGACGTCAATCTCGCCTTCGATTCCGTGCAGCACATCATGCGTGAGGTCAATTACGGCTGGCTGATCCGTTATCTCCACTCCACCGGCGCCTCGGCCTTTTTCGTAGTGGTCTATATTCACATGGCGCGCACGCTCTACTACGGCTCCTATCGCGCCCCGCGCGAGCTGATGTGGTGGAGCGGCCAGGTGCTGTTGATCCTGCTGATGGCCAGCGCCTTCATGGGTTATCTGTTGCCCTGGGGACAGATGTCGTATTGGGGCGCGCAGGTCATCACCAGCCTGTTCGGCGCCACGCCGCTGATCGGCGACGAGATCGTGTTGTGGCTGCGCGGCGATTTCGTGGTGGGCGACGCCACCTTGAACCGCTTCTTCGCCCTGCACTATCTGGTGCCATTCTTCATCGTGGGCATGGTGATCATCCACTTGGTGGCTTTGCACCATGTGAAGAGCAGCAACCCCTCCGGTATCAATCTCGCCGATAAGGACAACATTCCCTTCCATCCCTACTTCACCGCCAAAGACCTCTTCGGGCTGGGCGTGTTTTTAATCATCTTTTGCGGCTTTGTGTTCTTCGCCCCGGAATTTTTTATCGAGGCAGCCAACAACATACCAGCCAATCCTCTGCAGACTCCGCCACACATCGTGCCGGAGTGGTACTTCCTGCCGTTCTACACCATCCTGCGCGCCATCCCCGATACGCTGGGCGGCGTAGTGGCGATGGGCTTGTCGATCCTGATCTTCGCCGCCATGCCCTTTCTCGACCGTTCCCGCATTCCGGGCGGCGCGCGTTTCCGGCCGTTTTATCGCGCCATGTTTTATATCTTCATGGTGGATGTAGCGGTGCTGGCGTATGTCGGCAGCCAGCCGCCCGGTGGGCTGACATTCAAGATCGGCGTGGCGGCGACCGTGATCTACTTCGCAGCCTTCCTCACCCTGCCTTTCCTGTCGCGCTGGGAAGAACGCTGGCTGCGCGCGCGCGGCCTGCCGCCGGCGCTGCAAGCCCTGCTCGACAGTGAAACCGAACCGAAACCGCGGCGGGAAGCGCGCTGATGAGTTTGCGTATGTTCATCTGTTTCATATCGCTGCTCACTGCGCAAGCCGCATGGGGTGAAGGCGCGCTCAAGGACGTCGAGATCGATCACAGCCCCGCCGCGTTGCGCCGTGGCGCCGCCACTGTCACTAGCGTGTGCCTGCCCTGCCACAGCCTGAAATATCTGCACTATCGCGACTTGCTCAAATTGGGTTTCAGCCCCGAGGAAGTGACGGGCCTCAGTATGGGCAACAAACCGGAAGCCGCGCTGCTCGCGCTGATGCCGCCTGATATCGGCGAACAAACCTACGGCCGTGTGCCGCCCGATCTATCGTTGATGGCCAAGGCCCGCGAAGGCGGCCCGCATTACACCTACAGCTTGCTCACCGGTTTTTATCAAGATAAAACCGGCGAGACTAACAATCACCTCTATCCCAGCATCCGCATGCCCGACATCCTCGGCTGGAGCAGTGCCGATGCGGCACAGCGCGCGGTGCTGGAAACTCAGGCCAACGAAGCCACGGCGTTTTTAGTTTGGGCCGCCGATCCGCGCGCCGCAGAACGGAAGAGGTTGGGATACTACACGATCGCTTATCTGGTCTTGCTCACAGGATTGCTGTATTTAATTAAGCGGAAGGTGTGGGCGCGGCTGGGATGAGTTTGGCGAAACAATATGCCCACTTCACCCGCCCTACGGCAGCGGTGGGTGGGGGCACGCGGTCTACCGAATGTGAACACGAAATACGCGCGTTACGCGTTGCAAATCATCCATCTTGCCCAACAGCATGCGGCGAAACGTCCTTCGGACTTCCGCCGCCCTGAATCACTTGATGGAGAGGATGAAGGTTACCATCTTCTCGATATCGGCATCGGGGACGCGCGGAGAGCTGGCAGGCATCGCCGCCTGTCCCCATACACCCTTGCCGCCGAGTTTCACTTTTTTCACCAATTTGGCGTGAGCCGTCGCATCACCGGCGTATTTGGCGGCAACGTCCTTGAAAGCCGGGCCGACGACCTTTTTGTCCAGGGCATGGCACCCGGTGCAGCCACGTTGCTTGGCCAATTCCATGTCGGCCATGGCCGCATTACTGATGCCGAGCAATCCGCCGAGGACGATGGCGTACGTCAATGTGATTTTCATGTGGCACCTCGCTTGGTACAATCCCGATCCGGATGATATTTATATCACACTTATTTTGGTATTGGGCTGTTATTGTTTTCGCAGTATTACTGCTTGGCGCCATAACGTCCAATCCGCGAACAAGAACGACTGGGCCGGTAACTGTACGATGCGTCGGCGCGATACCTGGTTGAACAAATGAACTCTACCAAGATCTATAGGTCTATCAGGTGGGTGATGGCATCACCGCCCGCATGCTGCGGACGGTCATCTGCATTCGGGGACAACAAGGAGGACAACAAGGAACACTATGGCATCTAATTCTTTCGCACCGCCGACCCACAAGCCGCGGCTCCTGATCGACTTGCTGGTTAGCATCGTCATTCCCTCCGTCATCCTGATGAAATTCAGCGGCGCGGCAGACTTGGGCGCCGCGCGGGCGCTGCTGCTGGCGCTGGCCTTTCCCATCGGCTGGGGGCTGTTCGAGTTGCTGAAATACCGAAAATTCAACTTCATCGCACTGCTGGGCCTGATCAGTGTCCTGCTCACTGGCGGTATCGGCCTGCTGCAACTGGATACGCAATGGCTGGCCGTAAAGGAGGCCGCCATTCCCGGCCTGATCGGCCTGGCCGTGCTCGTCTCTATCCGCACCCGCTACCCGCTGATCAAAACCCTGCTCTACAACCCGGCGCTGATCGACGTGGCGCGCGTGCGGCAACACCTGGAAGAACGGGGGACTGAGCAGGACTTTGAAGCCCGTTTGCAGACCGCCACCTGGCTGCTCGGCAGCACCTTTTTCTTCTCCGCCGCCATGAATTATTTCCTGGCGACCTGGATCGTCACCAGCCCGGCCGGAAGCCAGGCCTTCAACGAAGAACTCGGCCGGCTCACCCTGATGAGCTACCCGATGATCGCCCTTCCGTCGATGCTGATGATGATGGCCGTGCTCTACTACCTCGCCCGTGCCGTGCGGCAACTCGCCGGACTGAAACTAACCGACATGCTCAACCAGACCCCCAATCAGACCGGAGACCGCCCGTGAACCCCGAACAGCAAAAATCCATCCTTTCCATTGCCCTGCTCGCCGCCTTTGCCGACGGCAACAAGGATGACCGCGAACGCGAACAGATTCGCCAACTGGCCGAATCGTTGGACAACGAGGCAGCCGTCCTCGATCTTGCACGTCTGTATCAGGATGTGCTGCTTAAGCGCGTCAGCTTGAGCAGCGCCGCCGCCGCGCTGACCGACCCCGAACACCGCCAGCTCGCCTATGAAATGGCGGTGTGTGTCTGCGATGCCGACGGGCGCCAGAGCGATGCCGAGAGTCGTTTCTTAAATGAACTGAAGGCCATGCTCAAGCTTGATGCGGGACAGGCCGCCGCCTTCGAGCACGAAGCCGACGCCATCGTCGATCTTACCGAGGCGGCGGCGCCCTCCGTGGCGGCGGGCGTCGCCGCCACGCCCGGCCCGGTGGTGGCGGCCCAGCCGAACGTGCCCGAGGCGGAACTCGACAAATCCATCCTCAATTACGCCATCCTCAACGGCGCACTGGAACTATTGCCGCAGTCCTGGGCATCGATGGCCATCATTCCGCTGCAGATCAAGATGGTGTATAGCATTGGCAAGGCCCATGGCGTCGACCTCGACCAGGGCCATATCAAGGAATTCATCGCCGCCGCGGGCGTCGGGTTCACTTCGCAATACCTCGAACAGTTCGGGCGCAAGCTGCTCGGCGGCCTGCTTGGCAAGGCGGCGGGCGGCCTGTTCGGCAAGGTCGGCAGCGCCGCCACCGGCATGGCTTTCTCCTTCGCCACCACCTATGCGCTGGGGCAACTCGCCAAACGCTATTACGCCGGCGGGCGGGTGATGAACACGGCGCTGCTGAAAGACACGTTCCAGAACCTGCTGGGTCCGGCCAAGCAGATGCAAACGCAATACCTGCCGCAAATCCAGCAGAAAGCGGGCACGCTCGATATGGGCAGCGTCATGGCCATGGTTCGGGGGGCATGAGCAAATTTTTCTGGTTGATCAGACTACTTTCGGAGCGCAGATCCATGAAAGGCATTTTTGTTGCGGGCGGCATCGGGTTCGTTGTGTTGCTGGTGCTGCTGGTGTGGGCAGGAGTGGCCGGGGTCGGCTTGGTCTCCGACCATCTGCCGCGCTGGCTGGCCAGCGGCGAGCAGTTCGCGACCGAAACCATGCGCAAAGCGCAGGAGACGTTGCCGACAGTCACGGACAAGGTCGCCGAATCCGCGCCCGGGCTGGCACGCCAGATTGAGGGGCTGATTCCTGGCACAGCTTTACCCGCAGAGGACGTGGGTGGTCAGGATCTGGCGGATATTCCCCGCTTCCCCGGCATGGTGCGGGTTGCCTACAGCCTTGCCGGACAGAAAAGAACCGTCGCCTACCAGGTACGGGCCGAGTTTGGCCAGGTCGTCGCGTTCTACGTCCGCGAAATGGCGCAACGGGGTTTTACCGGGCAGGTGACCTCCGCCGCTCCCGCCGAGGAGATTCATCTTTACCGCCGCAAGAACGAGCAGTTCACGTTCCGCTTCACAAAGCTTTCGCGGCTCGGCTCGGAAATCACCTCACTGGAGATCAGCGAACCTGTAGAAAGGTAGAGAAGGGTCAACGTCTCAATACGGTTCGGTTTAGCCGTTCGTGGTGAGCCCTTCGATAAACTCAGGAGAGCCCTGTCGAACCACCCGCCCCGCATCCAGAGCCCTTTGACAGGCCCAGGGCGAACGGGGAGTGTATTAAATGAACAGTATTGGGTCACGTCTTGAGTCTTGACATTCCCTATCCGATCTAATAAGACACTGTAGCGCAGTGCCTCAATTGACCTTCCTGACCCCCACATGCGGCCAATAGGGAGCGGCTGATCTCACATTATCTGAAGAATCCATCCATCATGCCCGCGCGACACGAGCCGTGAAACTAAAGTCCCCCAATGTTCCTGACCCCATGGGTTGCCATTTTAAGATATAATTTAGCAAGAACCGAAACTGTTTTAATAACAAAAGAAGTGGAGTCGTTGATGTCACAGATTGTAGAAATACGCGGGCGTGAGATTGTTGATTCACGTGGCAACCCAACTGTAGAGGCCGATGTGATATTGGCGTGTGGATCCACCGGCCGTGCGGCCGTGCCGTCGGGCGCATCCACAGGTTCGCGCGAAGCCTTAGAGTTGCGTGATGATGATGCCCGCCGGTTTTGCGGCAAGGGCGTGCTCAAGGCCGTAGGGAATGTGAACGGTGAAATTCGCACCCTGTTAATAGGGCATGATGCGACGAATCAAGCGGCGCTGGATCGTTCAATGATTGATCTGGATGGTACGCCCACCAAATCCCGTTTGGGTGCCAACGCACTGCTTGCGGTTTCTTTAGCCGCTGCGCGGGCGGCTGCACAAAGCGTGAAGATGCCGTTGTACCGTTATCTTGCAGGGGATGGTTCCATGCAAATGCCAGTGCCAATGATGAACGTCATCAATGGCGGAGCGCATGCGGATAACAGCATTGATATGCAGGAATTCATGATTATGCCGGTGGGTGCGCCGACCTTTGCCGAGGCCGTGCGCATGGGTGCGGAGGTGTTTCATACCCTGAAGAAAGTGCTGCATGCCAAAGGGCTGAATACGGCGGTGGGTGATGAAGGGGGGTTTGCGCCGAACCTTGAATCCAATGAAGCGGCTTTGCAAATCATTATGGAAGCTATCGAACGTGCGGGTTATGTTGCGGGCAAAGACATTTTTATCGCACTTGATCCTGCCAGTTCGGAGTTTTACAAAAACGGTAAATATCATCTGGAATCGGAGGGCAAGCACCTTGGTTCCGAGGAGTTTGTTGATTATCTTGCCGGGTGGGCAGAAAAATATCCCATCATTTCCATTGAAGATGGCATGGCAGAAGACGACTGGAAAGGTTGGAAACTGCTGACCCAGCGTTTGGGCAAGCGTGTGCAATTAGTGGGGGATGATTTGTTCGTTACCAATACGGCCATTCTCCAGCAGGGTATTGATCAGGGTATTGCCAATTCGATTTTGATCAAAGTCAACCAGATCGGTACGCTGACTGAATCACTGGCCGCGATCGAGATGGCAAAAAAGGCCGGCTATACGGCGGTAGTCTCGCATCGCTCGGGTGAAACCGAAGATACTTTTATTGCCGATTTGGCAGTGGGTACTGGCGCAGGGCAAATCAAAACCGGTTCCATGTCACGCTCAGATCGCGTTGCCAAATATAACCAGTTGTTGCGCATAGAGTCCGAACTTTCTGGCAAAGCAACTTATCCGGGCCGTGGCGCTTTTTATAATCTTAAATAAAACATTCAGGCCAATGAAACCCTTAATTATAGCTTTGCTGGTGTTGCTGGGTTTTTTACAGTACAAGCTGTGGCTGGGGGAGGGTAGTCTGGCCGAGATATGGCGCACGCATCAAGCCATAGATGTACAGATGCAGGAGAACGCCGCGCTCAAAGAGCGTAACGCCGCGCTGGATGCCGAGGTAAAAGACCTGAAGCACGGGTTTGCTGCCATCGAAGAGCGCGCTCGTGCGGAGCTGGGCATGATTAAAAAAGATGAAACCTTTTATCGGGTGGTGGAGTGAATCACAGGATTATTTTCAGGAGGCTTTCATTTCAACGGCAACCGTAGTTTACCCGTTGCCTGTTAATTACTGGGTGGTCATACCCGCTGCGGGTATTGGCACCCGCATGGGCATGTCGATGCCCAAGCAGTATTTACCATTACTCGGCAAAACTGTTATTGAGCATACCCTGGATCGCTTGAGCAGTCATCCACGTATTGCGGGAGTGGTTGTGGTGATCGCGCCGGGCGATACCCATTGGGAGTCTATTTCACCTACCGGTGCTGATGGCGCCAGATTGACCCCGATCATCGCCGAAGGCGGTGTCGAACGCTATCATTCCGTGCTGAACGGATTGCATAAGCTTGCAGGGATTGCCCAACCCCAAGATTGGGTGCTGGTGCATGATGCCGCCCGCCCGTGTATTCGTCACGTTGACATCAATACTCTTATTGACAGTCTTGCAGATCATGCTGTGGGTGGATTGCTCGGCGTACCTGTTTCTGACACGGTTAAACGGGCTGACAATGCCGGAAATGTATTGGACACGGTTAATCGTCACGGTTTATGGCGTGCCATGACCCCGCAAATGTTTCGCCTCGAAGTATTAACGCACGCGTTGCATTATGCGGTGACGCAGCATTTGCCTGTCACTGATGAGGCAGCGGCGATGGAGCTGTGTGGTTTCGCGCCGCTCATGGTTGAAGGCCATGCCGACAATATCAAAATTACGCATCCGCAGGATTTGGTGCTTGCGGAACTTTATATCAGGCAACAGGAGGATGGCGCGTGAGAATAGGCCACGGCTACGACGCGCATTGTTTTGCGCCGGGACGCCGATTGATTTTAGGTGGTGTCGAAATTCCTTATGAGCTTGGCATGGCCGCCCACTCCGATGGTGATGTGCTGATCCATGCGCTGTGCGACGCCTTGCTGGGCGCGGCGGGATATGGCGATATTGGCCGGCATTTTCCTGATTCAAGCGCCGAGTTCAAGGATATTGACAGCCGTATTTTATTGCGCCGCGTGGTAACGTTAATGCAGGAAAATGGCCTGCGTATTTCCAATGTTGACGTTACTGTAATCGCACAAGCGCCGCGCCTCAAGCCCTACGTTGTTGACATGCAAGCGTGTCTGGCGGCGGATCTGGATATTCCCACCAACCGCATTAACATTAAAGCGACCACCACTGAAGGCATGGGGTTTACTGGCCGTAAGGAAGGGATTGCGGCACATGCTGTAGTCCTGTTAAAAGAAATTGACGACTAGCAAAATCCAGCCTTCTGCTTTAGCCTACATTAGTGATCGCCCTCGGGTTACAGGCGTGATACGCAGCACCGCCGATGATTTTCAGGTAGATGAAAATCTGGGTTTCGACCCGGCGGGTAAGGGTGAGCATATTCTATTGCAAATCCGCAAGCGCCATCTCAATACCGAAGCTGTCGCCCGCCAATTAGCCAAATTAGCGGGAGTGAAATTAATGGACGTAGGTTATGCGGGATTAAAAGATCGTATGGCGTCTACCTCTCAGTGGTTTAGCGTTAACCTGGCAGGCAAGCCCGAGCCTGACTGGACTGCGTTGGCGTGTGATGACATCCAGTTTCTGACGGTCGCGCGCCATGATCGCAAGCTGCGCCGAGGCGCGTTGCAAAGTAATCGCTTTAGCTTGATCGTGCGCGATTTACAAGGTGAAGTATCTGATATTGAACAGCGTTTGATGCGTATCAAGCAACAGGGTGTACCGAATTATTTTGGCGAGCAGCGCTTCGGGCATGCCAATCTTGATCGGGCCGCTGCCATGTTTGAAGGCCAGCTTCGTGTCAAAGATCGGCATCAGCGCGGTTTATATCTTTCATCGGCGCGATCGGAATTATTTAATCGCGTCTTGTCGCATCGTGTAACAGCGGGTTATTGGAATCGTGCTGTGGCGGGTGACGTAATGATGCTGGATGGTACCCATAGCATTTTTTCCATAATGCAGGTTGATGCTGAAATTGAAAAACGGATAACGCAGGGTGATCTTCATCCCACTGGTCCGCTGTGGGGACGAGGCGAATTGCGTACCGGATTAGATGCCCGGCAGATAGAAGAAAGTGTGTTACAGGAATGTGCTCTTTGGTGTCGCGGACTTGAAGAGGCTGAGCTGGATCAGCAGCGCCGCACCCTGCGTTTAAAGGTGCATGATTTGAAGTGGGATTTTACATCTTCCGGTGAAATGCAAGTGCAGTTTGGCCTGCCCTCTGGCAGTTATGCTACAATGGTATTGCGTGAAGTGGTAACCTGCAATATTTAATCTCTTCGGGGTTGATTCCCCGCAGCTTGCTGCGTTTGTTGTCATCCCGAACGAAGTGAGGGATCTTGCTTAAGATTCCTCGCTGTGCTCGGAATGACACAGAAATACCCCGCAGCTTGCTGCGGGGGTTTTTATTAGGTTAAAATTTTCATATAATATTATGAATGATTCTGTATTGCGATATGCGATCAACAAGGAGGTTGTTATGCGTTACTTGCCCCCGATTTTTGGGCTTTTGCTTTCATTATTCCTAACGGGATGCGGTTACAACACCTTACAATCCACGGATGAGCAGATCAAGGCCAGTTGGTCTGAGGTCTTGAATCAATACCAACGTCGCGCCGACCTGGTGCCCAATCTTGTCAATACAGTAAAAGGATTCGCTGCCCAGGAAAAAGAAGTCTTGTTGGGAGTGACCGAGGCGAGAGCACGTATAGGCTCGATTCAAGCCACCCCCGAACTCATTAATGATCCCGAAGCTTTTGCTAAATTCCAGGCGGCCCAAGGACAATTGTCCAGCGCCCTGTCGCGCTTGCTGGTAGTGGCAGAGAATTATCCCCAGCTAAAATCCGATACTGTCTTTCGTGATCTTCAGGCGCAACTTGAAGGTACGGAAAATCGCATTAGTGTAGCGCGTAATCGCTATATTCAGGCAGTGCAGGAATATAACGTCACGGTGCGTTCCTTCCCCAGCAACTTGACGGCTATGATGTTTGGTTTTAAAGCCAAGCCCAATTTTAGTGTAGAAAACGAAAAAGCTATTTCTACACCACCTGCTGTCAATTTTGATCAGCCCGCCAGACAATAAAGACCAGACAATCATGCTCAGGGTTACTATTGTCAGAGGAGGGGGCGCGTTTTGTTTGGTGCTGTTATTTGTTTGCAGCATCGCAAGCGCTGCTGTCGGTGATCAAGTGCCCGTGCCTCCCTTGCAGGCACGCGTTACTGACCTTACCGGTACTCTTACTGCGCCTCAGCAAGCACAGCTTGAGCAAACCCTGAGTGCGTTTGAAGCGCAAAAAGGAAGTCAAATTGCTGTGTTGATGGTTCCTACCACTCAGCCCGAAACCATAGAACAATACAGCATTCGTGTCGCCACGGCATGGCGGCTTGGACGTAAGGGTGTAGATGACGGTGCATTATTGCTGGTGGCAAAAGAAGACCGCACTTTGCGCATTGAGGTCGGCTATGGTCTGGAAGGTATCGTTCCTGACGCAGTAGCTAATCGCATTACCGATGAAGTTATAACTCCTTATTTTAGGCAGGGCGATTTTTATGGGGGTATTCAAGCCGGCATTGATCGCTTGCTGCGCGTCATTGAAGGCGAGTCGTTACCTGCGCCCGCTTCTCAAGCAAAACGCGGCGCCACAGATGGCTTGATGCAGTTAATTCCCTTTATTTTTTTTGGAGTACTTATCGGTGGTGGCATCTTGCGCGCGGTGCTGGGACGTTTTCCCGCTGCATTGGCAGTCGGTGGAGTGACGTCACTCATCCTCTGGTTTTTATTAGGTTCACTGTTGATGGCGATTGTAGTGGGCATTATTGCTGCTGTTTTTGCTCTGGTGGGAGGCATGGGTCGGGGCGGTGGATGGTATAGTGGCGGCGGCGGTATGCGAGGCGGAGGTCTGGGCGGCGGCGGTTTCAGTGGCGGGGGCGGTGGTTTTGGCGGCGGCGGCGCTTCCGGACGGTGGTGAGGATGAATGGCACACGTATTATTAAACACCTTACGATGACTCACTGGCATGTTAACCGGTATTTCCCGGGTACCGTGTTAACCGCCATTGAGAATTCGATTCGGCTTGCCGAGAAAACGCATAGCGGCGAAATTTGTTTTGCCCTGGAAGGCGCATTACATACCCGTTCCCTATTTATGGGGCAAACCGCGCGCGAACGTGCCATCGAAGTATTTTCGCAATTACGCGTATGGGATACAGAGCATAACAACGGGGTATTAATTTATTTATTACTTGCCGATCGGGATGTAGAAATTGTCGCGGATCGAGGCATTGATCTCAAGGTTGGCAAGCAGGGATGGGAAGACATATGCCGAAAAATGGAAGACGCTTTCCGGCAGCGCCATTATCAGCAAGGTGTGATTAGTGGTATTAATGCGGTGGCTGAACAACTGGCCCGCTATTTTCCCGCGTCAGGAGTAAATCATAATGAGTTACCGGATCGCCCTGTAATATTATAGGCATCCCACGTGCCGTAAATCAGATTTTTTTAAAGAACGTATGAATTTTTTAAACACCCGCAACCAGAAGGATATTGATATGCGATTTTTTATGTTTCCGATTATAGTGACATTGGCATTGAGTGGCTGTGATAAACAGCAGCAGGAAGAAGTAAAGGCACCCGCTACCCCGCCACCTGCTTCAACAAGTGCACCACCGTCCCCCCCGGAGGCTCCTGTAGTGCCACCGCCGCAGGCAGTCGTGCCACAAGAAGTTCCCCCGCCCCCGCCTTCGCCACCTGTGGTTGCGCAGCCTGTTCCCGCGCCACCTCTTATGGCGACTCCAAAAACACAGCCTGAAGAACCAGCCCTCCCTGCCAAACCCGATACATTAACCCTGGCGAAGCAAAGCGGATGTCTGGCTTGTCATGGTGTCGATAAAAAAATAGTAGGACCCGCATGGAAAGATGTTTCTGCACGTTATAAAAATGATGCGGAAGCCAAGACCAAACTGATTGCTAAAATTAAAGCGGGGGGCAAGGGTAACTGGACCGAAGTAACCGGAGGCATGGCAATGCCCGCTTATTCACCGCGCGTGTCTGATCACGACATAGAGATCTTGGTGGATTTTATATTATCGCTGGCGAGTTGACCGAATTTACGCCGCTGCTTGCCGGACTTATTGCAAATCTCCCCACATTGATTGCAGTGCGGCAAGCACCGCAAGCCCGGCGGTTTCGGTGCGCAATATGCGTGGGCCTACGCGGATGCGCGTAAAGCCAACATCTTCAGCGGCCGTGATTTCAGCGTCACTCAAGCCGCCTTCAGGGCCAATCAGTAATGTGACATTGTTATCAGCAGGTTTGGCGTAGTGTGCCAGGCTGTGCGGCGCACGTGGATCAAGCAACAGGTGCAAGCCGCCGCCACAAAGGTTCAACGTGGGTAGCCAATGTTGCAAGCTTATGGGAGCCGAAACCGGGGGGATGCGTGTGCGACCACACTGCTCACAGGCACTGATGATAATTCCCCGCCAATGATGCAAGCGTTTATCAAGGCGTTCACCTTGCAGGCGCACTTCACAGCGCTCACTGAACAACGGCGCTATATCCGCGATGCCCAGTTCCACCGCTTTTTGCAGCGTATAGTCCATGCGTTCCCCGCGCGGTATGCCTTGTGCCAGTGTCACTTGCAAGGGTGACTCTGCGTCACGTGGACTGTAGCTTAATATCTGCGCGTATACCTGACTCTTGTTGATGCTATGCAGGACTGCCTGATACTCACCACCCTCCCCATTAAATAAACACACGGTCGCACCGACCTCCAGGCGCAGCACCCGTGCCACGTGATGTGCTGCATCAACGCCCAGTGCTACGATAGCATCAGGAACCAGTGTAACAGGCAGATAAATTCGGGGTATGCGCATTCAAATATCGGCCGTGGCGCGCTGTATACCTTGCCACGCGACATCGGCAAGCTGCTGAATCTGTTCTTCGGTAATCACATACGGCGGCATAAAATAAACCACATTACCCAACGGGCGCAGCAATACACCGTTTTCCAGCGCATGGCGATAGACATGCAAACCGCGACGTTCCTGCCAGGCAAAAGGTTCCCGCGTCTTCTTGTCTTTTACCATTTCAATAGCCAGGATCATACCGCACTGACGTACCTCTCCAACATGAGGATGATCACTGAAATGCAGCGTGGATTTGCGCATACACTCAGCCAGGTTTCGATTGTTTGCTATAACATTATCCTGCGCAAAAATATCCAGCGTTGCCAATGCCGCACGGCACGCCAATGCGTTGCCCGTGTAACTGTGCGAATGCAAAAAAGCCCGGAGCGTGCTGTAGTCATCGTAAAATGCCTCATATACCCTGGACGTGGTCAACACCGCAGACAGGGGCAAATATCCCCCCGTCAGCCCTTTTGCCAGACACAGAAAATCCGGCGTAATGTTCGCCTGTGAACAAGCGAACATCGTACCCGTGCGCCCAAAGCCCACCGCAACCTCATCAGCAATCAAATGCACCTGGTATTTGTCGCACGCCGCCCGCAGCAAAGACAGGTACACGGGGTCATACATGCGCATGGATCCGGCGCACTGCACAAGCGGCTCCACAATCACGGCGCAGACGGTCTCGCAGTGTTGTTCGAGCATCTGTTCCATCAAAGGAAACAGGCGCCGCGAATAATCGGCACAAGACTCCCCGGATTCCCGATAAAAACAGTCGGGCGAAGTGACACTCAGGGTTTCCATCAGCAGCGGCGCATACGTTTCCTTATAAAGGGGCACATTCCCAACGGCCAGCGCGCCCAGGGTTTCCCCGTGATAGCTATTAGTTAAAGTGATGAACCGGGTTTTTTGGGTATATCCTGTATTACGCCAATAATGATAGCTCATCTTTAAGGCGACTTCGATTGCCGAAGAGCCATTATCCGCATAAAAACAACGGGATAGACCCTTTGGCGCGAGTTCTACCAAACGCTCTGCCAGGCGAATGGCAGGCTCATGGGAGAATCCGGCTAATAAGACATGTTCCAGTAAACCCAGCTGCTCCACGAGCGCCGCATTAATGCGCGGGTTAGCGTGTCCAAACAGATTGACCCACCAGGAACTGATGGCGTCGATATAACGCTTGCCATCATAATCTTCCAGCCATACCCCGCTACCCCGGCGAATCGGGATCAGCGGTGACTGTTCATAATCCTTCATTTGGCTGCAAGGATGCCATAAAACAGCTAAATCATCTTGCATAAGTTCATGATTGTTCATATAATGTCCGGCTTGAGGTTGGCCTGAAAAAGTTATTAAATCGATATGGGGTAATTCCATCGTTTTTTTAAAAATATTATTAAAAGATTATGTATACGTGAATGAAAGGTAACTATTTTGTAACAACATTCAAGATAGCATGACGCATGACGCTATATATACCACACGATGAACAGTGAGGCTGGGAAGTAAATGAAAATATCTCAATGGAAGCGCTACCAGCTTGCAGGGTTGCTGGTGTTTGTAGTCCCTTTACTATTAGCCGGGTGCGCTACGCGCAGCCTGCCGCCTTTGCCCACATCAAAAGGCGCCTTGCCCTCTACAACGGATCCGGCAAATTATAATTATCTGATCGGGCCCGGCGACAGCGTCAATATTTTCGTGTGGCGTAATGGTGAAGTTTCCACGACAGTGACAGTGCGTCCCGATGGAAAAATCACTACCCCACTGGTGGAAGACTTGCCCGCCAGCGGCAAGACGCCTACGCAATTGGCGCGTGATATTGAAAAAGCATTAAGTACATATATCAAAGAGCCTATTGTAACCATCATTGTAGGTGGATTCATTGGCCCCTACAGTGAACAGATTCGGGTGGTGGGTGAAGCGGCCCGACCCCAGGCATTACCTTATCGCCAGAAAATGAGCTTGCTCGATCTTATGATCGCAGTAGGCGGCATCACGGATTTTGCGGCAGGAAACCGTGCCAGCGTGGTGCGCTTTGTCGATGGCAAGCAAAGACAATTTTCAGTGCGTATTGAAGACTTGATTAAAGATGGCGACATCAGCGCGAATGTTGACATGTTGCCAGGGGATATCTTGATTATACCCGAGTCGTGGTTCTGATCTATCGCGGAAGCGCCAGTCGTTTCATCGTGGGCTTCCGGAGCTAAAACAAAGTATATACCAGTATTTTATTTTCGAAGGCGTGACGCCATTGCAAAAAATAATGGCACACATCGCGCCACAGAAACCTTGTAAAGAGGGGTTTCCTGTGAGTGTAGGGTCCTAAGGTGAAATAATGCAAGATGTAATTGAGACATTATTGGTTCATGCGCGCGGCGTCTGGCGCCAGCGCTGGTATATGATATTGATAGTCTGGCTGGTATCGCTTGCTGGCTGGTTGGTAGTCTATAAACTGCCCGACCAATACAAGGCTTCCGCGCGCGTGTATGTAGATACCCAATCTATACTTAAACCATTACTGCGAGGATTAACTGTCGATAGCAATCAGGGCGCTCAACAAGTTGCCTTGATGACGCGCACCTTGTTGAGCCGTCCTAATCTCGAAAAAGTTGCGCGCATGACAGATCTTGATCTGAAAGGGCAGAACTCCGAACAGATGGAGGCGATACTCTCTGGTTTGGGCAAGGATATCGCACTCGAAGACACGGGTCGTGAAAATCTTTACACTATTTCTTATGTCAACAATGATCCCCAATTAGCCAAACGGGTAGTGCAATCATTATTAACCATTTTTGTAGAGAGTAGCCTGGGTGAAACGCGGCGCGACACTGATACCGCCCAACAGTTTATTGACAAACAAATCGCAGAATATGAAGCGCGCCTGGTAGAAGCTGAAGAGAAACTAAAAGAGTTCAAGCGCCAGAATGTCGGTGTCATGCCAGCGCGAGGTGAAGGTTATTACGAAAGCATGCAAGCCACAATGGGCGCTCTTGAGCAAGCGCAACTCGAGCTGCGTGAGGTGGAAAATCGACGCGATGAAATCAAGCGCCAGTTAGAAGATGAAGAACTTAACGCCGAGTCTGCAATTCCAGGCAAACCTGTAGCGGTAGTACCGTCCGCCGTCGATGGCCGCATACAAAGCCTGGAAGCCAAGATGGATGGGCTCTTGCTCCAGTTCACCGAGCGCCATCCCGATGTCATTGAGATCAAGCGCATTATTGCGCAACTGGAAAAACAAAAGCAGGAAGAACTCAAGGCGTCTATGCCTGCCGCTGGCGAGAAACGACAGGAATCCAACCCGGTATATCTGCAATTAAAATTGGCATTAGGGGAGGCAGACGCAAATGTTGCTTCTTTACGTGTGCGCGTTAATGAGCATGCCCGGCGTGTCAATCAATTAAAAGCCATGGTGGATACCATACCGAAAGTTGAAACAGAACTGGGCCAGTTAAATCGTGACTATGATGTCAACAAACAGAATTATGAAACCCTGTTGGCGCGTCGCGAAGCCGCAAAAATGTCCGAAGCAGCCGGCCAAACTTCTGACGAAGTAAAGTTCAAGGTAATTGATCCTCCTTACGTGCCGTCTACGCCTTCCAGCCCGAATCGTCCTTTGCTGATGTTGCTGGTATTGTTGGGCAGCTTGGCGGCAGGCATTGCATTTGCATTTTTATTAGCCCAGCTTAAGCCGGTATTTGATAGCCGCCGCAACCTGGCTGAAATTACGGGTTTGCCGGTGTTAGGCAGTATTTCCATGGTGTGGACGCCCGCCCAACGGCGCAAGCGGCGCATTGAACTGGGTTCCTTTGGGCTGGTGGGAGCAACGCTATTAATGATTTTTGGTGGCATCGAGACGCTGTTGCTGTTGAATGTTGACGTCGTAGGGCACATCAAAGGTTTGGTGGGGTAGCGTGTGAGTACAATCGAAAAAGCTGTAGAAAAAATGGAAAAGGCGCTGACCGTTTCAGAAGATGCTGCCACAAAGCAAGATGGCATACATCCACACCACGCCATCGGTGAAGATGTGTTTGAACGACTGACAATGAAAGACAGTCAGTCACCGGATGCTGCCAATGATGCGCGAAAGTCCGACAAAAAAAATCAACCTACCGCCAATACCCAATCCATCATCAATGTTTTAGAAGAGCGTGCGGCCCATGAGAAGCTGGATTTAGTGCGGCTCAAGGCGGCCGGGCTCATTACCCCCGAAACAGAGCGCAGCCAGGTTGCGGAAGAATTTCGCATGATCAAACGACCCTTGCTGAAAAATGCATTTGGGCAAGGTGCGATCCTGGTAGAAAATGGCAACCTTATTATGGTCAGTAGCGGTTTTCCTAATGAAGGAAAAACATTTACATCCATTAATCTGGCGTTAAGTATTGCTTCAGAGATGGATCATACCGTGTTATTGGTGGATGCTGATGTAGCACGTCCGGCGGTTACATCTTATTTTGGCATTGATACGGGTCCGGGCCTGGTAGACTATTTGCTGGGTGAACAGCCTGATCTTTCAACACTGCTGATTAAAACTGATATTCCCAAGTTAACATTATTGCCCGCCGGCAAGCGACATCATCATTCAACAGAGTTATTGGCCAGTGAAAGCATGCGCAATCTTCTCGAAGAATTATCTGCTCGTTATCCGGATCGTGTAATCATTTTTGACTCACCTCCGTTACTGGTGACCACAGAGGCAAGCGTACTTGCAAGTCTGGTTGGGCAAATTGTCATTGTTGTAGAGTCCGAAAAAACCACACAGACCGGGCTGAAAGAAGCATTATCCCTGTTGGATCCTGACAAGAGCATTGGTCTTGTACTGAATAAGAGCCGTCAGCCATTCGGTTCTGAATATGGGGCGTATTATGGCTACTATGGCCATGAAAAGCCTCAATGAGTGCGTATCTTTATCGTGTGTCTAAAGAAAGATGTATACAGAAATGTGAAATGGAATTGGCTGCTTTTCTGGGCGGTGCTGATGATGCCTACCCTGTCATGGGCGGCGAAATGGTCAGTAACCCCCTCGCTGACATTGTCTGAGACTTACACCAGCAATGTTAACATAGGCGGTGTAAGTAACGAACAGAGCGAGTTCATTACCCAGATTAATCCTGCTATTACTCTCACGGGTACCGGCCGTAGATTACAGCTTGATTTAAGCTATAACATGCAAAACGTGTTATATGCCAAAAATGCTAGCCGCAATACCACCTTCCATCAATTAAGAGCGCACGCGTTGGCTACATTGGTAAAGGACGCTTTATTTGTAGATACGTCAGCCTCGATTAGTCAACAGGCTATTTCCTTGCGTGAAGCAGCGCCTGTTGATAACCTCACTCTCAGCAATAATCGTACGGATGCCATAACATTTCATATAAGCCCTTACTTGCGCCATGCTTTTGGCGATGTGGCGACTACAGAGTTGCGTTATGGTTATGATAAAACTCATTATGAGGCGACGGGATTTGGCAGTGAATCAAACTCGTATTCCGCAAGAATAACCAGTGGGGCAACTTTCAAGACTTTCCCCTGGGGTTTAGGCTATAGCCGGCGTGAAACGCCTGCTTCAAAACAAGTGCTTTCACCTATTACATTTGAAACATATACGGCTGATTTACGTTATGTGGCAAGTCGCAAGTTAACATTCACAACATCCGGTGGATATGAAAACAATGAGTATGGCGCTTCCACATTACAGCGCACACCCAGTGGCGTTTTCTGGAATGCCGGGTTGATCTGGAGCCCGAGCGGCCGTACCTCCCTCCAGGCCAGTTATGGAAAGCGTTTTTTCGGCAACAATTATGCCCTTAGGGCTAATCATGTAACGCGGCGTAGCACATGGAATTTGAGTTATACGGAGAATGTAACCACCATAAACATGCTGCGCCCTGAAAGTCGTATCTTTATGATTTCGGACGGGGCGGGGGATGTATTCATCGACCCCCAGACTGGCTTGCCGATTTTGATTGCGTTCCTTGTTCCTACGCTGACCAATGAGGTCTATATCAGTAAAGGCTTGCAAGCCTTCATTGGTTATAAATTAAAAAGAAATGATTTTAATTTTTCGCTATTTAAGGAACGTCGCGTATTTGAAAGGAGTGGTGAATTACAGAGATTACAAGGGGCGAATGTTTCATGGGCGCTACAGCTTGCCCCACATTCCAACTTATCAATCAACAGCGGATCGCAGAATATAGAATATAGCCTCGACAATCAGGCCGATGATTTTTGGCATATAGGCATGACATTGGGCCATGATATACAGCGTGACATTAAAGGGGCTATAGACTTCCGTCATGCGGTCCGTAATTCAAACAGATCTATTAATGAATCTACTGAAAATAGAATAACTGCCCGTGTAACCGTGACATTTTGAGACAATAAAAATGTATGAAGCTTTTTATAAATTGCGTGACAGGCCCTTTCAGTTAAGCCCGGATCCACGTTTCTTTTTTGGTAGCCGTTGCCATAAACGTGCGATGGCATACTTGCGTTATGGATTGGCCCAAGGCGAAGGATTTATTGTTATTACCGGGGATATCGGCACCGGAAAAACCACGTTGATGCGAACCTTGTTTTCTGACTTGAGCAAGGAAAATGTCGTGGCTGCCCAGTTGGTCACTACACAACTTGAAGCCGATGATATGTTGCGCATGGTCGCAGCCGCATTTGGTTTGGCACATGAAGGTGTGAGCAAGGCGGGCTTGCTGAAAAATCTTGAAACATTTCTCATGGCGCGTAACCGGGAAGGAAAACGCGTATTGCTGGTAGTGGATGAAGCCCAGAATATTCCACCACGCGCGCTTGAAGAGTTGCGTATGTTGTCTAACTTCCAGGTGGGAGAAAAAGCGCTCTTGCAAAGTTTTCTGTTGGGCCAACAAGAGTTTCGTCAGACCCTCCAGGGAGAAGGCATGGAGCAATTACGCCAACGGGTTATTGCCGCGTATCATCTTACACCTTTGGATGTGGATGAGACACGCTCATACATGGAACACCGGCTGCGGTTGGTGGGGTGGACGGGTGATCCTTCCTTTAGCGAAAGTGCCTATGCCGCCATTCATAAAGCAACGGTAGGGATACCGCGTCGCATCAATACTTTTTGTGACAGATTGATGTTGTATGGATTCCTTGAAGAAACTCATGTGATCAGCGAAAAAACAGTTGATGCGGTTTCTCAGGAGTTACTGCAGGAAAGTCCCCATCTGGGGCGTGTCACTGCTCCTGGTGCCCAGCGTGGCACTTTTTCAGAGTCACCGGTTGAGCAGCGCCTGCTGGCATTGGAAGGTTCAGTGCAGAAATTGCAGGACTCTATTTTTCGTGAATTAGGCATGATACGCCGTGCTGTTGCGCCGCCGAATCCAATGGATGCTACTGAAGACAAGTAGTGCTGTACATAAATTTAGCATTGGAGCAGGGATTTGACCAAGCAACTAGCGCCAAAAGTACTGTGTGTGGTAGGCGCCCGCCCCAACTTTATGAAAATCGCCCCCATTATGGATGCCTTGGCGGCCTCGCCATTGCAGGTGCGGCTGGTGCATACCGGCCAGCATTATGATGAGGCGATGAAGCATCAGTTTTTTAATCAGTTAGGCATACCTCGCCCTGACATGGATCTGGAAGTGGGTTCGGGTAGCCATGCAGTTCAGACCGCAGAAGTGATGCGTCGTTTTGAGCCCGTGGTAGATGCGGAGCAGCCCAATGCAGTATTAGTGGTAGGCGATGTTAATTCCACTATTGCCTGCGCATTAGTCGCGTCAAAAAAAGGCATTCCTGTGGTTCATGTTGAAGCCGGGTTGCGCAGCTATGACCGTACCATGCCCGAAGAAATTAACCGCATTCTTACCGATCAGATTTCCGATTTATTATTTACCACAGAACGTAGTGCGCGCGATAATCTGTTACGCGAAGGTATCGCAGATGAGCGTATACATTTTGTCGGTAACGTAATGATTGACACCTTGTTGCGTCATGTCAAACAAGCGGTGCCTGTAGAGCAGGTTTTATCCGGGTTTGTGAATGCCCCCGTATTTTTACAGAGTGCTACAGGTTATGGTGTTTTGACGTTGCATCGTCCTTCGAATGTTGATGATCCCGTAGTCCTGGAAAGGCTGCTGGTCACATTGCGAAACATCAGCGAACGCCTACCTTTGATATTCCCTGTCCACCCACGCACTGAGTCGCGTATTAAAGCTTTGGGTTTGGAATCTCTCACGCTCACGCCGCGTATTCAACGACTGCCGCCACAAGGGTATCTTGAGATGCTGGGTTTAATGTCACGCGCGCGTTTGGTATTGACGGATTCAGGTGGTATTCAGGAAGAAACAACTGCGTTGGGTGTGCCGTGCATCACGCTAAGAGAAAGTACTGAGCGCCCCATCACGGCTGAGCAAGGCACCAATACTATTGTTGGCACTGACCCTGAAAAAATTCTTTCTGCCGCCAATGAAATTTTAAGCGAAGCCTTAAGCAAAGGCAGAAAAGCGGGCCAGGTGCCTGAATTATGGGATGGTCGTGCAGCGCAGCGTATTGCAGTAATTCTGGAAAAATGGTTAAAGTGAACCATAAAAATTTAATATCCAATGCGATGACAGTGGACGTAGAAGACTACTTCCAGGTGTCCGCTTTTGAAAAACATATCCATCGTGATCAGTGGGATATGCTGTCATGTCGGGTAGATGCTAATACTAATCGCGTCATGGATTTGTTTGACAAACACAGTGTTAAAGCGACTTTTTTTATGCTGGGTTGGGTGGCTGAACGCTATCCGCAATTGGTGCGCCGCATCGTTGATGATGGCCATGAACTCGCCAGTCATGGTTATTCTCATGTGCGGGTGACACAGCAACAGCCCCATGAGTTTCGTGACGATATTGTCCGCACAAAAAAACTTTTGGAAGATCTTGGCGGTGTGGCGGTGCGAGGTTATCGCGCCGCCAGTTATTCGATAGGCGCAAGTAATTTATGGGCGCTGGATGAGCTTGCCGAAGCCGGACATAGCTATAGCTCAAGCATTTATCCCATTAAACATGATCTTTACGGTATGCCGGAAGCACCGCGCTTTGCTTTTTATCCGCATCATGACAAGCGTCTTCTGGAAATACCTGTCACCACGGTCAGTGTGTTTGATAAAAAACTGCCTTGTGGCGGCGGGGGATACTTTCGTTTTTTCCCCTATGATTTGTCACGTTGGGCAATGCAACGCGTTAATCAGCGCGATGGTCAAGCATGCATTTTTTATTTCCACCCGTGGGAAGTTGACCCCGGGCAGCCCCGTCAACACGGGGTGGGTATTAAAACGCGTTTCCGTCATTATCTAAACCTTCATCGCATGGAGCACCGCTTGGACGCCTTGTTAAAGGATTTTCAATGGAATCGTATGGATCGCCTGTTTCTGGATAGTGCTTTAAATTCCAAGCCTGCTGCGGTCTGGCCAATAAGTTCGATCGTGGTGCCGCATGCAAGTTAAACGCCTCGATTTAAAAAAGGGTGTGATTGACCGCGCTCGCTGGGATGCCTTTGTTGCCACTTGTCCTGAAGCGACCTTTTTTCATCGCGCCGGATGGAAAGAAATTATTGAAGATACCCTGGGTCATGCCTGTTATTTTCTGTATGCCGAGCATGATGGTGAAATTCAGGGTGTGTTGCCGTTAGGCCATGTGCGCAGCCGCCTATTTGGTAATGCGCTTACGTCGATGCCATTTTGTGTGTACGGTGGCATCGCTGCGATGAATCAGGATGCCCGCAGGCTTTTAGATGAAGAAGCGCAACGCCTGGCATTGGAACTGAAGGTGGATCATTTGGAAATGCGCAACCTTAAGCCGCAGCATGCTGACTGGCCGACCAAAGATTTATACGTTACTTTTCGTAAAGAAATTGATCCTGATCCTGAAAAAAATATGTTGGCGATTCCGCGAAAACAGCGCGCAATGGTGCGCAAAGGCATCAAGGCGGAGTTGATGAGTGAGGTCGATGAAGATGTGGGGCGTTTTTACGAGGCTTATGCGACCAGTGTTTATTGTTTGGGTACGCCTGTAAATAGCATACATTTCTATAAAAAAATAAAACATGTATTCGGCGCGGAATGCGAAATTCTTACCATTACCAAGGATGGACGGGTGATTAGCAGCGTGATGAGTTTCTACTTTCGTGACGAAGTGTTGCCTTATTATGGGGGTGGTACAAACGAAGCGCGTGAATTTGCCGCGAATGATTTTATGTATTGGGAGCTGATGCGCCGCGCGGCTGAGCGTGGCATCCGGATTTTTGATTTCGGCCGCAGTAAAAAAGGGACGGGCTCCTATAGTTTCAAGGAGCATTGGGGTTTTGAGCCACAGCCTTTATATTATGAACATTATTTATTGGGCATCAAAGAAATGCCAGAAATCAATCCGCTCAATCCAAAATATCAGTTATTTATTCGCGCATGGAAAGCCATGCCCTATGCTCTGACTAAAATCATCGGCCCGATGGTTGCAAAAAATCTAGGGTAGTGAATCATGCAGGAACTGTTGTTTCTCGCCCATCGCATTCCTTATCCACCTAACAAAGGGGATAAGATCCGCTCTTATCATGTATTGAAATACCTGGCTGGAAAATACCGTGTACACCTTGGCACGTTCGTTGATGACGAACAGGATTGGCAATATATGCCAGTGTTAAAGGATTTATGTGGTGAAACGCATTTTATTGGCTTGGATTCACGGATGGCGCGTTTACGCAGTGCAAAGGGATTGCTGAGTGGTGAGGCGCTCACACTGCCGTATTATTATGATGCGAACATGCAGGATTGGGTCACGCACTTGCTGGAAAATAATCCGGTGCATAGAGTATTTATTTTTTCATCGGGTATGGCGCAGTATGTTGCTGGGCAGCGATGGTCAAGTATACGCCGTGTGATTGATTTTGTTGATGTGGATTCGGATAAATGGCGGCAATATGCTAAAAGTAAATCCTGGCCGATGAGTGCTGTTTACGAGCGTGAAGCGCGGCGACTGGAAACTTATGAGCGCCGCATAGCCGCAGAATTTGATGCCAGTGTGTTGGTTTCACAAGATGAAGCCAAGCTGTTTAAAACACTGGCGCCGGAAAGTGCAGTGCGCATTGATTATCTGAATAATGGAGTAGATAGCGAGTATTTCTCGCCGCACCGGCATTATGCCAATCCTTATTCTCCCGATGAGAAAGTGTTAGTGTTTACCGGTGCCATGGACTATTGGGCGAATGTTGATGCGGTCACATGGTTTGCACAGGAAGTTTTTCCGCAGATAGTTCAGCGCAACCCAAAGGCTCGTTTTTATATTGTAGGTGGGCGCCCGGGATCAGCCGTAAAGCAACTGGAAAACATTGCAGGGGTTCATGTGACGGGCGGAGTGCCCGATGTGCGGCCTTACCTTGCCCACGCAGTTGCTGCTGTAGCGCCGCTGCGTATCGCGCGTGGTGTGCAAAACAAGGTGCTGGAAGCCATGGCCATGGCCAAACCTGTGTTGGGGACTTCGGCAGCAGTGGAAGGTATTGAGTCTGGCGTTAATGGTGCCAGTGCATTCAATGCCGAATCCAATGAAGGCACAGGTATTGTCGTGGCAGATGATGTTACGGAGTGTGTGGAACAGGCTTTGCGCTTGTTACAGGGAGAGCCGAATGCTACCGGGCGCGCCTATGTATTGAAAAAATATACATGGGCTGAAAATTTGAAGAGACTGGATCGCTTACTGGAAGGCGATGTTGTGCTTGCGGCAAATAGTTCGGCGCACACAAATGCGCAAGAGAGTGCGGTGATTGCGCCATGACAGCCCCACTTCTTCCCTTGGTGGCGCATGTGATACACCGTCTGGATGTGGGGGGACTGGAAAATGGTTTGGTGAATATCATTAACCATATGCCAGAAGGACGTTATCGCCATGCGATTATTTGCATGACGGATTATAATTCGGGTTTTCGTGCGCGGATCAAGCAGAACAATGTCGAATGTTATGCACTGCATAAGCGTGAGGGTAAAGATCCAGGAATCTATTTTCGGCTATGGCGTTTATTTAAACATTTGCGTCCTATTATAGTGCATACCCGTAATTTATCTGCATTAGAGGCTCAATTGCCCGCCGCTCTGGCGGGTGTGCATTGTCGTGTGCAGGGTGAGCATGGCCGCGACGTTCACGACATCGACGGGCGTAATCGCAAATATAATCTACTGCGCCGTGTTTTTCGGCCATTAGTGGATCGTTATATCCCATTATCGCGGGATCTGGAGCAGTGGCTACGCAACCAGGTCGGCGTGGCCGATAACAAGATTGTCACTATTTGTAATGGCGTGGATAGTGAGCTTTTTCATCCTGCACTCGCGGGTCGTGAAGCGTTGCCCGTGGAAGGTTTCGTAGGAGCGGATAGCATTGTTATCGGTACTGTGGGGCGCATGCAAACGGTCAAGGATCAACTGACGCTGGTGCGTGCCTTTGTGCTGCTGCTGGAGCGGTTACCGGAACTTCGACGCCGTCTGCGTCTGGTGTTGATTGGGGACGGACCATTGCGTGCGCAGGCGCAGATGCTGTTACAGCAGGCTAACGCACTGGAGTTGTGCTGGTTGCCAGGTTCGCGTGATGACACCCCAAATTTATTGCGTGGCATGGATATTTTTGTGCTGCCCTCGCTGGCTGAAGGTATTTCCAATACTATACTCGAGGCGATGGCGAGTGGCTTACCCGTGGTTGCTACTCATGTAGGGGGCAATCCTGAGCTGATTGTGGAAGGGCAAACTGGCACATTGGTGCCGCCAGCGAATCCCGCTGCTATGGCAGATGCATTGCAGCGTTATGTAGAAGACGCCGCCTTGCGGCGCGAGCATGGTGCACAAGGACGGCAGCGTATTGAACAGGAGTTTAATCTTGACGCTATGGTGCAGCGTTATTTGTCTGTGTATGACGATGTTATCAAAGAAAAATATTAACGTAATACATAATCCGAAACTTATTTAAAAGGCGATTAATCTATGTGTGGCATAGCCGGCATTTTTGAGACGCGTGAAGCGCGTGCAATAGATGAAGCTTTGCTGGCGCGCATGAATCAAACCCAGTTTCATCGTGGGCCAGATGAAGGGGGGCAGCATACTGAGCCGGGCGTGGGTCTGGCGCATCGGCGCCTGTCGATCATTGATCTTTCCAGTGGGCATCAACCGCTATTTAACGAAGACAATTCAGTTGTCGTGGTTTTTAATGGTGAGATTTATAATTTTCAGGAACTTGCCCAGGAGCTTACGGCGCTCGGCCATACTTTCCGTACGCACAGTGATACCGAGGTTATAGTCCACGGCTGGGAACAGTGGGGTGCAGATTGCGTAAAACGCTTTCGTGGCATGTTTGCTTTTGCGCTATGGGATCGTAATCGCCAGACCTTTTTTATGGCGCGTGACCGGCTTGGCATCAAGCCCATGTATTACGCGTATCTTCCGGATGGAAAGCTGATATTTTCATCTGAGCTGAAAGCGTTATGGGTGCATTCCAATTTGTCGCGTGAAATTGATCCGCGTGCTGTAGAAGATTATTTTGCCTATGGTTACGTGCCCGAACCAAAAACCATATTACGGCAGGCCTTTAAATTATCGCCAGGGTATACCCTGACAATCAAGCGCGGCGAAACAATCCCTCAGCCACGTCAATATTGGGATGTGCCGTTTAAATTCGTTGGAAATATCAGTGGTAAGCAGCTTGAAGAAGAGCTGATCCATCGTCTGCGCGACGCAGTGAGTAGCCACATGATTTCTGAAGTACCACTGGGCGCATTTCTCTCGGGCGGTGTTGATTCGAGCGCTGTGGTGGCGATGATGGCGGGTGTGTCAAAAGAGCCGGTCAACACCTGCTCCATTTCCTTTGGTGACCCTGCCTTTGACGAGGCGCGCTATGCCGCACAAGTGGCCGAGCGCTATCATACCCGCCATTACGTCGAGCGCGTGGATGCAGATGATTATGATCTGGTTGATCGCCTTGCAGCTTTATATGATGAGCCGTATGCCGATAGTTCCGCATTGCCTACCTACCGGGTGTGTGAGCTGGCGCGCAAGCATGTCACCGTGGTTTTGTCGGGCGATGGTGGGGATGAAAATTTTGCGGGTTATCGGCGTTATCGCTGGCATACCTATGAAGACCGCATGCGTTCTTTGCTACCGCAAGGTATCCGTGGGCCAGGGTTTGGTTTGTTAGGCCGATTGTATCCAAAGGCCGATTGGGCGCCGAAAGTGTTTCGTGCCAAAACGACCTTTGAAGCCATGGCGCGTGATTCAGTGGCGGGTTATTTTCATGGCGTATCGATATTGAGTGATGCATTACGTACCCGCTTGTTCAGCCCAGCTTTTCGCCGTGAGTTGCAAGGTTATCAAGCGGTTGAAGTATTGCGTGAACATGCGCGCAATGCGCCTGACCATCCGCTGTCGAAGGTGCAATATCTGGATATGAAAACCTATCTGGTGGGTGATATTCTCACCAAGGTAGATCGCGCCAGCATGGCGCATGCCCTGGAAGTGCGTGTCCCTTTGCTTGACCATGAATTTGTGGAATGGGTGTCTGGCCTATCACCGGAACTCAAGCTGCACGGCCGTGAGGGAAAATATATTTTCAAGAAATCACTACAACCGTATTTGTCAGATGATATTTTATATCGCTCCAAGATGGGCTTTAGCGTACCGTTGGCCAGTTGGTTCCGTGGCCCATTGCGCGAACGGTTGCGTGATGCATTGTTGGGGCCGACATTGGCGGATACCGGAATTTTTGATCAAAATTGCTTACGTCAACTGGTTGATCAACATCAATCGGGGGCGCGTGACCACAGTGCTTCTTTATGGGCGCTGTTGATGTTTGAAGCGTTTCAGCGACAGGCAGTAGGAGCTCGGGTATGAATGGTGTGACAAATCTGTCTGGATCATCAATGTATCAAGGGTGGCGCTCACCAGCGATATTAACTGTGGTGATTGTGTTGACTACCTTGGGCCTCTTCTGGCAAACGGCGCATTCCATGGTGGATATCTGGTGGCGTTCTGAAACATTTGCCCACGGTTTTTTGATTCTGCCCATCAGTCTTTGGCTAATCTGGAGCAAACGAAAAACCTTGGCAACGCTGCAACCCATGCCTAATTTATGGGGATTGATACCCTTGTTTGGATTGGTGCTGCTGTGGCTGGTTTCGAATCTTGTTGATATTCTGGTAATCCAGCAATTTGCATTGGTTGCCATATTGATTGTTACGGTATGGACAATATTAGGCAATAAAGTCACATGGGCGATCGCTTTTCCACTGGGTTTTTTATTTTTTGCCGTGCCAGTGGGTGAGGCATTGATTCCACCCCTCATGGAGTTTACCGCTGATTTTACTGTAATGGCGTTGCAGTTGACGGGTATTCCAGTCTATCGGGAAGGTATGTTCTTCGAAATTCCCAGCGGACATTGGTCGGTGGTGGAAGGTTGTAGTGGTTTGCGTTATTTGATCGCATCCATTACTTTGGGATTTTTGTATGCTTACCTTACCTACTATACCTTGTGGCGCCGCCTGTTATTTATTGTATTGGCTGTTATTGTCCCCATCATCGCTAATGGTGGGCGCGCTTACATGATCGTTATGATTGCCCACCTGAGTGATATGAAGCTCGCTTTAGGTGTGGATCATTATATTTATGGTTGGGTATTTTTCGGTATTGTTATGTTGCTGCTATTCTGGATAGGAAATTTTTGGCGTGAAGATAAAGATCCAGCAGCCATTCCTGCGCCACGGATATCAGCAAGTGCAGTTGCTTCCCAAAATAAAAATATTCTATTGATAGCGCTAGGATGCCTGGCGTTAATAAGCATGGCTCCCTTTGCAGCTTATCTTTATCAGCGTGGCGCCCCTGAAGTTACCACTGTAACACTTAAAGCTCCAGAACCTGTTGCGGCATGGCAGTTTGGCATAACACCTGCGTGGGACTGGAAACCCCGTTATTTGGGCATGAGTGCAGAATTACAGCAGACCTATGTGCGTGGAAATCAACCCGCCAGTATTTATTTGGCTTATTATCGCAATCAGCATCAAGATGCGGAATTAGTGAATTCCCAGAATGTCATGATTCCACAAAAAGATGCTCGCTGGAGCAATATAGGCGAGAAAAGTATTGTTATTTCATTAGCTGGACAACCTGTCGAAGTACGTCAAACCCAATTGCGTTCTGCAGGCGAGAATCTCTTGATTTGGGATTGGTATTGGCTCGATGGCACGTATACCTCGAATCCCTATATTGCAAAGCTTGTAGAGGCTAAAGGGAAATTGTTCGGCAGACAACGTAATGCTGCGAGCATTATCATTGCGACACGATACGATGAGAGAATACAGCCAGCCGCAGCAGTTCTGCAAGAAATGGTTACGGCGATGCTGCCTGCTATTGAAGCCAGCCTTCAACAGGCATCAAAGCAATAGTCAGGAATATTCTGGAATATAGAGGGATCTATGTACGGCGAAAATCGCATTGATGATGCCAGACGTTTTATAAAAGCGTGGATGAGTGATTTCATCGCACATTTTGCGCCGCGTTTATATGTCAAATTAACGGCACAGACAGGAAGGGGTGCTGCAGATGAGTCAGCGCAACAAATAGCGGATTATTTCAGAAAATGTTTTTATGAATACTTCCAGGTACTCAATATCGCCCCGGTTAAAATTTATGATTTTTTGAAAGATAAACGTATTCTGGAGTATGGGCCGGGTGATATTACTGGCATAGGGTTGTTGATGTATGCGCACGGTGCTGAGCATGTAATTTGTGTTGACCGCTTTCCATTAGTTTCGATGACGCAGCACAATATTGATGTATTGCATAATCTTATGCATGGATTATCAGGAGAAGAGCGCCTTCGTGCAGGGCAGGCGTTTAATGAGGTGGGCAACCCTGCGTCAGGCTTTGCAAGCCATAGCATAAAATATATGGTGAGAAAAAGTGGTCTTTCGGGACTTGTGAAAGACATTGACATCATCATTTCCCGGGCTGTTCTTGAGCATGTTAATGATCTTGGCGCTACTTTTAAAGATATGCATAATGCATTGCATGATACCGGGATAGCAATACATCAAGTTGATTTGAAAAGCCATGGTTTACATAGGAAAAATCCATTGGATTTCCTGACATGGCCACCACGTGCATGGTCTTTAATGTATGGCCATAAAGGCGTTCCTAATCGCTGGCGAGTTGATAAGTATCGGCAAGTTATCACGGAACAAGGATTTAAAATGGTTACTCTCTATCCTACTGCATTGGCTGAAAAAACTGATATGGCAGCAGTACGCCCTTATCTGGCAGCCCCATTCCGTACCATTTCTGATGAAGATTTATCATGGTTAGGATTCTGGTTAGTGATTAATAAAGCAGAGACTAAAAGTGCATATCCTTCACGTCCTTGACCATTCCATACCGCTGCACAGCGGTTATACTTTTCGCACACGCGCGATCCTGGAGCAACAACGCGCACTGGGATGGAGCACCAGCCACATTACAGGTATCAAGCATACGGTAGCCAAGACATTCGAAGAGAATATTGATGGCCTACATTTTTATCGTACGCCACAGCCGACGGGGTTAATGGCAAAGCTGCCCGTATTAAATCAATGGACTGTTATTAGTACGCTGGCGAAGCGTCTGGAAGAGGTGGCGCGGGTTATCAAGCCCGACATTTTACATGCGCACTCACCTGTTTTAAATGGCATAGCCGCACTGCGTGTGGCGCGGCGTTTAAATATTCCTTTAGTGTATGAGGTTCGCGCCTTTTGGGAAGATGCGGCTGTAGATCATGGCACTACCAAAGAAGATAGCATGCGTTATAAAGCGACACGTGCGCTTGAAACCTATGTTTTACGCCGTGCAGATGCCATTACCACGATTTGCGCAGGGTTGCGCAACGATATTGTAGGAAGGGGTATTCCTCAAGATAAAATAACGGTTATTCCGAATGCTGTGGATTTGGAACACTTTATGGTCGGCGGTATACCTGATCAGCAACTGGCAGAAAAGTTGGGACTGAATGGCAAGCACGTATTGGGATTTATCGGTTCTTTTTATGCGTATGAAGGTTTACATTTATTGCTACAGGCTCTTCCCGACATTCTGCGCACAGTGCCGAATGCACGCATCCTGTTAGTGGGGGGCGGTATACAGGAAAACTATCTCAAGCAGCTTGCCATGGATCTTGGCATTGCGGATAAAGTTATTTTTACTGGCCGAGTTCCCCATGATCAGGTGCAACGCTACTATGACCTGGTTGATATTTTTGTTTACCCACGCTTATCAATGCGGCTTACTGAGTTGGTGACACCACTGAAACCCCTGGAGGCTATGGCTCAAGGGCGATTGGTGGTAGCCTCCGATGTAGGTGGACACAAAGAATTAATCAAACATGGGGAAACAGGTTATTTGTTTGATGCTGGAAATGCCCAAGCGCTGTCCAATACCATAATCAGCATGCTGAAGCAGCGTGAAAACTGGCCTGCGTTTCATGCGGCGGCACGACGCTTTGTTGAGACCGAGCGTAATTGGCCAATCAGTGTGGCACGTTACCAAGCGGTGTATGCGCAAGTGATGGCAAAAAAAGACCCTTCCCATGTCTGAAGCACATCCAAGGCTGGTAGTTTTCTCAACTTTATTTCCTCATCCTGGGCAACCTAATGCAGGCGTATTTATCCGTGAGAGAATGTTCAGGGTGGGTCGGGAATTACCGCTGGTAGTTGTGGCGCCCGTGCCGTGGTTTCCTTTTCAGGGATTGATACGATACTTTCGCCCACATTTTCGTCCTGATGCGCCGCGCCATGAAATCCAATCGGGTTTCGAGGTATTTCATCCGCGTTTTTTTTCCGTGCCAGGCTTATTTAAATCATGGGATGGTTTATTTATGGCGTTGGGAAGTTTGGCAACTTTCTATAAGGTAAATCGGGATCGGGGATTTGATGTCATTGATGCACATTTTGCCTACCCCGACGGTGACGCGGCAACTTTGTTGGGTAAATGGTTTGACAAGCCAGTAACAATTACTTTGCGGGGCACAGAAGTTCCGCTGTCCCGCATTGTATCGCGGCGGCGACGCATGCTCGTTGCCTTAAGGCGCGCCGCCAGGATTTTTTCCGTTGCGGAATCATTGAAACAGCACATGGTGAGTTTAGGTGTTGAGCCTTCAAAAATACTTGTGATAGGTAATGGCATTGACACGGAAAAATTTTATCCACTGGCTCGGCAACAAGTGCGCGAGGAATTGGGCTTGCCTGCGGAGGCGCCCATTATTATTTCGGTGGGTGGTTTGGTTGAGCGTAAAGGCTTCCATCGTGTTATTGAATGTTTGCCGGAACTATGCAAAAAATTTCCCGGATTACGTTATTTAATTGTAGGGGGCGCCAGTGCTGAAGGAGATTGGAGTGAGCGCTTGCGCCAACAGGTTGCTGAGTTAAAGCTGGAGGATTCAGTCGTTTTTTTGGGCGCCATACCTTCGGATTGCCTTAAAATCCCTTTGTCTGCCGCTAATGTATTTGTGCTTTCCACACGTAATGAAGGATGGGCAAATGTATTTCTGGAGGCTATGGCGTGTGGCTTGCCTGTTGTAACCACCAAAGTGGGCGGCAACGCCGAGGTGGTGGCGTCTCCCTTAGTAGGAAGTCTGGTGGCTTTTGATGATGCTGCGGCGCTACAACAGGCCATAGGGGACGCTTTAAATAAAGAATGGGATACTTCCGCGATTATTGCCTATGCGAAAGAAAATTCCTGGGATAAACGCGTTTCTATTTTAAAAAATGAATTTTCAAATATATATAAAAATCAACCAATATAAATGACAGGCTTATACACAAAGGCTATTTCAAGTTTCATATTTCCTCTTCATGAGAAATTGAAGAAGCATACTACTGTTGCTGTGCGTGACGATCTTGAAAAAACGCAATGGTGGGGGAAAGATGATCTTGAGAAGCTGCGTTTTACCCGATTACGTGAGCTGTTAATTCACGCACAACATCATGTTCCTTATTATACTGAATTATTTTCTGAAATATCTTTTGATCCAGAGAGAATAAATTCTCTTGCGGATTTAGCACGGCTGCCTTTGTTAACAAAATCCAAAATCCGTGCGCATCTGGAACAACTGAAAGCAGATAATGCACAGGATCTAGCGCGGTTCAATACCGGCGGCTCCAGCGGCGAGCCATTAATATTTTATATTGGAAACCAGCGCGTCAGCCATGATGTGGCGGCTAAATGGCGCGCGACACGCTGGTGGGATGTTGATATAGGTGACCGTGAAATTGTGCTATGGGGTTCTCCCATTGAGCTGAATGCGCAGGGTAGGGTGCGTTCTTTTCGTGATAAATTATTGCGAACCAAACTACTGCCCGCATTTGAAATGTCTGAGCAGAAGCTCGATGGGTTTTTGCAGGAAATACGCTCTGCACGGCCAAAAATGTTGTTCGGGTATCCTTCATCATTGGCGCTTCTTGCTTGTTATGCACAATCTAAAAATATACGAGTTGATAATCTTGGTATCAAGGTTGCCTTTGTTACGTCGGAGCGCTTGTATGATAATCAGCGTGAACAGATAGAATCCATCTTTGGTTGCAGAGTGGCTAATGGATACGGGGGACGAGATGCCGGATTTATAGCGCATGAATGTCCTGCAGGGGGAATGCATATTACTGCCGAAGACATTATTGTTGAGATTGTTGACGAGCAGGGTGTGCCGTTACCTCCTGGCAACTCGGGAGAAGTGGTCGTTACTCATCTGGCGACGGGTGATTTTCCGTTTATTCGCTACCGCACGGGTGACGTTGCAATTCTCAACGATAAGACCTGCTCGTGTGGCCGGGGATTACCTTTGATTCAAGAAATACAGGGCCGCACCACTGATTTTATCGTAGCCGCCGATGGCACGCTTATGCATGGCCTGGCGCTGATTTATGTGGTGCGGGATCTTCCAGGGGTTCAGCAATTCAAGATTATTCAGGAAAATCTACACGCTACACGAATTCTATTAGTGACCGACACCACGTTTAAAGACTCGCTTATAAGCACAATAAAATCAGACGTAATGCGACGTTTGGGAAAAGATGTAAGGGTAGATGTTGAGATCGTCACACATATTGCGAAAGAGCCATCAGGGAAATACCGCTATGTAATTAGCCATGTATCTCCTCCGGAAATACACCCTTGAAATATAAAGGCGAAGACAAACAAGGTAAACAGCGATGAGAGATATATTTGTCACTATGGTTGTTTTTGGCAGTATTCCGCTTATTTTCATGCAGCCATATATAGGTATTTTGGTCTGGTCATGGTTGGGTTATATGAATCCGCATCGGCTCGCATGGGGGTTTTCAACCAATTTTCCTTTTGCAATGATTGTAGTTATAGTTACTGTCGTGGCGTTGCTGTTTTCTAAAGAACCAAAACGTATTCCCTGGACATCAGAAAGCAAATTATTGTTAATCTTTATTTTATGGATGTTGGTGACGACGTTTTTTTCACTTTATCCGGATCTGGCGTGGCTACAACTTGAAAAGGTCGTTAAAATCCAATTTGCGATTTTTCTTACATTGATTTTGATTAATTCCCGGGAAAAAATCCATGCACTAACGTGGGCGATCGCGCTTTCTCTGGGATTTTACGGTATTAAAGGTGGAATTTTTACTATTATAACAGGGGGTAGCTACCATGTATGGGGGCCCGAGGGAACCTTTATTGGTGGTAATAACGAGATTGGTCTTGCATTAATAATGACTATTCCATTAATGCGGTATTTGCAGCTTAATACACAACGACCTTGGCTGCGTTATGGGCTGGTCGGTGCGATGGTGCTCACTACCGTGGCTGTCCTGGGGACACAGTCGCGCGGTGCGTTGTTGGGCATTACGGCCATGGGACTTTTTCTTTTGATAAAGAGCCGCAAAAAATCCCTAATGATTATTTTGTTGGCGATGGCTGTTCCAGTGATGCTGTCTTTTATGCCGCAGTCATGGTTTGAACGAATGGGTACCATAAAAACCTATGAGCAGGATGCGTCTGCCTTGGGACGTTTTGATGCGTGGAAATTCGCTTTTCAGCAGGCTGTAGATCGTCCTCTTACGGGCGGCGGGTTTGAGGTATTTGCCGGTAGAATAGATGCCCACAGTATTTATTTTGAGATTCTTGGTGAACATGGATTTGTTGGCCTAATACTATTTTTATCGCTTGGAGTAATGGCCTGGCGAACCGGTAGCTGGATAATTAAAAACTGTAAGGGTCAACCAGAATTGAAATGGCTTTCTGATTTGGCGGCAATGCTTCAAGTGAGTTTGATTGGATATGCGGTCGCAGGGGCTTTCCTGGGCTTGGCTTATTTTGATATGTACTATCATCTCGTGGCTATGTTGGCAATTTGTAAGTTACTTTATCTCAAGGCTCAAGCGGGTGAAGTTGATGCGGTTCTTCAAGGTAAAGGCGCACCCTGGTTTCACCCTGGTTTAAAAGGCGGGATAATACGAAAAAAATAGCGTTAAAATAAAGAATAGATGTGATGAGTGATCCGTATTTCTGCTACACCAGGAAAAATCTATTCTGACGCCGAGGTGTTGGCACTGTTTCCCCGAACATCTTGTCCGGGGGTTTTTTCCGATAACATATAAATAAAAGCCAGCACCTGGGCCACGGCCACGTAGAGGTTAGCGGGAATCTCTGCCCCTAATTCCAGTTGTGAGAGTACGCTGGCGAGATGTGCATCTTCGTATAAAGGAATGCCATGTTCTTTCGCCACTTTCATGATGTGTTGCGCTACATGCCCTTCACCTTGTGCGGTAACACGGGGTGCGCCTGCGCCATCGTAACGTAATGCGATGGCGGTGGTAGGTGATGGGATGGTGTTTTCGCTCATGCGCGGGTATCCAGTAAAGAGCGGATGCCAGCCAGGCGCGTATCGCGGGGTGGAGCGTGTGGTGGATTGCCCTGTTGACAATGCAGCGTTCCGGTAGTGAGGCCTGCCTGCACAAGGTCGCGCTGTAACTGTTCAATATTACGCTTTGCCAGTGAGGCTGTGGTATTTTCCTCGGCCCACAGCGTTACTGAAACCTGTTGTCCCAACAGGGTGATGCGCGCATACAGTGGCCCGAGATCACCCACTTGAAGTTCCAAGGATATGGACCAAGGTCTTTCTTGTGCCTCAGGTGTGTGCGAGCTGGTATCTTGTTCAATGCGTAACTGGATTAAATCTATGTGGTTGTCACGCCGTAGCGGTAATTCTATAACCCATAGAGGGTGCTGCTGAGGGCTGGATAAAGATGCGAGCTGGTTGACGTGTAACCGCGCCAGTGCGCCTTCGGTCTGCATCGCCAGCGCGGGGGTGGTTAGCTCGGATGCAGCGTTGAACCCCGTCGGGCTTAGGCTGGCTGCGTTGCCGGGTGCCGATGGTACGAGTATATTGCGCGAAACAGGTGATTCAGGTACGGTATTGCGGAGAACTTGTGGAGCGTCTTGTGGTTGATTCGACGGCGTTGGTGCAAGCAATGCCTCCCGCAACAACAATAACCCGGCCTTGAAGTCCAATGACAGGGATGAGCGCAGGTCGGGACTTGCTACGACGGTATTGGTTAACCTGTTTTCCAGAAACATGCCGGAGTTACCCACGGCGTGTTGCAGCCCGGTGGCAGTGGTTGCCTGCGCTGTGCTGGTGAGATTATTGAAAAGTTGCTGGGCAAGTTGCACGATAGGTTGCGGGAGAGGAGAGGATACTTTATTCGCCGCAGGATCATCAGCTAACAGCGCAATGTTCGTCAAGAGGGGGATCAGATCAGTTTGTCGTGGCAGGGCAGTGCGTAATGCCTGGGCAATCGGATCATCTTTTACCGGCAGATTTATAGCCTTCAATACGGTTTGAGCGCCGGTGGATGCGACCTGTAATTGCAGTGACTGACCCGGCAGGGTGGGCAGCGGATGATTTGGTTGGGATTGAATATTTGCCTGGATCAAGGCGTCATTAATTTTTAAAGTCATAGTGCCGCGCGCATCGGTGGAGATGACTATGGCATTGAGCACCTGGCCTACCTGCCAAGAGTCCATGACACTGGCAGGCGTGGGTGTAACTGTTGGTGCGGCTTGTCCAACTACGTCTATTCGCATGCACAATGCCCGATTAAATTGCTTTACGAGTTAATCAGTATAGATCAAATTTATGCGCGTAAATAGATAGGCCTCAGGGATGTTGAGAATGGTTGACGAAAAATTACCATTGAAAATTGTACTTTAACCCGTTCGGCAAGCAGGTATCTACAATGCAAAACCAGTTATTATGGTATACCCGCCGTGCCAGCGCTGGTGAGGGTAGTGATATGCCGGCTGAAATTAAAGGCCCTTTTCCCAGCGGCCTGGTGTCACGTTATATCTTGCTGGGTCGTGTGCTACTGACGGATGAAGTGAGTGTTGACTGCAAGATATGGCGGCCAGCGAAAGAAGTCGCAGAATTAATTCCTGAAATTATGGTTGGCGGTGCCAGCGGCCCTGTCGCCCAGGAGCGCTTGAATGCCGCCAGGCGTTGGGCTGACGAACGTCTTGCGCGTGATCGCCGTGCCGATCAACCGCCCAATCCCGAGTTTCAAAGCCGGCGTGCGGGTGAGCGCCGTCAAGCAGAGCCTGCGGTAATTGTGCAGCATCGAATAGCCAAGACCAAACGCTCAACCGAGGAAAAAAATCTGAAAACGTCGCCATCCCCACGGGGTTACGGCATGTTTATGGCGATAGGTGGCATAGGTTTGTTGCTGCTTGCATTTATTTTTGTGCCACGCGATGAAACGGAAAATACCTTGCGGGATTGCCTGGCTGCGGCGCAACCAAAAGTGGATTGGAGCGGCTGTAAAATGGAAGGAGCCCAATTGGACAAAGCGAATTTGCAGGACGCACAGTTGCGTGAAACCATTTTAAATGGAGCTTCGTTGCAGCAAGCCAATATCAAAGGTGCTGATTTATCGTATGCCGTATTGAATTTTTCTAACTTGAGGCTGGCCGATGTGAGTGGTGCATTGTTGCAGGGCGCAAGTCTGCGGGGAGCGAACCTGGCTAATGCAAACCTGCGCGGCGCAAATCTTTCGTATGCAGATTTTTCTGGGGCTGACCTTTCCTCTGCGGATCTTGAGGGTGCAACTCTGGATAACGCAATCTGGATTGATGAAAGCCGCTGCGCGCCGCAATCGCTGGGTCGTTGTTTGGCTGTTACATCACGTTAATCTTTATTCAGGGCGTCTAATCACCGCATGGGCGCATTGTACACCGCTACGCACCGCGCCTTCCAACGTAGCCGGATAGCCGGTATCAGTATAGTCTCCCGCTAACCAGGCGCCATGTACCGGCAGCGCTGCTGCGGGGCGCACGCTATTAATGCCCGTGCAACATGAGAAGGTGGCGCGCTTTTCCCGGATAATTACGGAATCTGCGGCGTCATGCAACGGTGCAGGCCAATCGGTAAAAATCTGGGCTAGCTCTTTTACCACACGGGCGCTCAACGCCGGGTTGCTCAGCGCCATGTGTTCACCGGGGCCACTAATCACTACCGCCATCAAACCTGCGTGCCCAGACCCATACAGCCCCCGGTCAAATACCCACTGTGATGTCGTATCCAGTAACCCAATCATGGGTATCTCAAGTTTTATGTGGGATGGATATCGCACATACACCGTACAAATCGGTTCATGACTAATGCTCGCCAGCCGCTGAGCAATATCACGTAATGCTGCATGGGGCTCAAGCAAGCGTTGGCACGAGACGGGTGACACAGCAAGTATTACATGATCCGCAGCAATTTCCTGAGTGGCTGTTGTTACGCCCTGCACCACGCCACTATTGATGCGTAACCCCTGTACCCGTTGATTAAGCATCACAGTACCGCCGTGTGTTTCTATAAAATGCTGTGCTGGTGTTGGAAAAATAGCGCCCAAATCAGTTTTACAGAACAGCAGATCCGAGTCCTCACGCTGTTGGGCAAAAGCATCCTGTAACACGCGTATAAAAACCTGTGACGACGCAGTTTCCACTGGCGTATTAAGAATTGCCAGACACAGCGGTTGCCAAAGAATACGGATTAAGGAAGGGGGTTGTTTGTGCTGAACCAGCCACGCCGCTACGCTAATATCCTGCCCGATCTTTTGTTGTTGAAAGCGGGCTGTCAGTACACTGCGACACAGCGGGAGTGCAGCCAGGCGGTCAGCTATCGTCAACCCTGTCGAACGCAATAAACCCGTTATCAAATGCAACGGCGCGGGCAGGGCAGGGCAGCGAATGCGTACCTCTGGCCGATGTGGTGATTTAAGTAATAAATGCAACGGGTGGCGGTGTAGCACAGCCGTTTCAGTTACACCTGTAACGTCTAACAAACGTAATGTATCCCGATAGGCGCCGAGCAATAAATGCTGGCCATTATCAATAAGCTGGCCATCATGCGTTACGCTGCGTGCGCGTCCTCCCAGGTGGGGTGCAGCTTCCAGCAAGGTAACCCGGACACCGTGGCAACACAACTCCACGGCGGCCGCCAGCCCTGCCCAGCCACCCCCTACGACGACGACATGCATTTATTTTTCGCGAATTTTTTATAGCGACTTTTTTCATGGCGTGCAGTGCGCCAGGCAATCCATAATTTGCGCAACGGTGTTAATGAAATGCGCCGTTCGAGAACATTAAAGCCATCTTTTTCGATTTCTTCAAGAGTTGACAAATAAATCTCTGACATGATCAGGCCACTGCGTTGTGGATAACGGTCAATGTCTGGCAAATGCGAATAGGCTTGCGTGTAGTATTGGTGTGCGCGTTGCGCCTGAAATTTAAATAACTCACGCATATTGTCCGTGGTATGCGATTGCATAATATCTTCGGGCGTTACGCCAAAGCGTTCCAGTTCATCCAGTGGCAAATAAATGCGCCCGAGCATCGCATCTTCACGTACATCACGCAAAATATTGGTGAGCTGAAATGCCATGCCCAGGTCATGCGCATATTTAAGCGTGTTACGGTCCTGGTAGCCAAATATCTCCACCGACATCAATCCCACAATGCTGGCGACACGATGACAATACAGCGCCAGATCGTTAAAGGACGCATAACCTTGATGGTCTAAATCCATCTCCATGCCATTGATGATTTCCTGAAAATGTTCCTGGGGTAAATTATAAGCGGCGGTGGCAGCGGCCAACGCCTGGCCAACAGGGTGCCGCGATGTGCCCGTAAATAGCCTGCCGACTTCTTCGCGCCACCATTGCAGTTTAATGCGCGCCACATTGGTGTCTGTACACTCGTCAACGACATCATCGACCTCGCGGCAAAAGGCGTAGAGCGCAGTAATGGCTTGCCGTTGCGGGGGCGGCAAAAACAGGAAGCTGTAATAAAAGCTTGAACCGCTTTTAGCTGCTTTATCTTGGCAATATTGATCAGGAGTCATCGCGGGTGTGTGTTTAAGGAAATTAATTGAAGGAAACTCTATTTAAGCTGTCATTTCGAGCGTAGCGAGAAATCCTTTGCGAAGGGAGTTCAATATTATTATGGCATTACAAGATTTCTCGGCAACCGCTCCCGGCGTTGCTCTACCTCCTGCATCCCGGCAGCGTAGCGGTGTGCTCCTGCATTGCTCTACCTTCCGCCATCCATGGCGGTCGCATGCAGTCGTCCCGTTGGCCGAAATGGCATATCTGAAATTGTAGCATGATACATGTTTTATACGTCCGCGATGCCTGGCGAAACTTTGTAACATTTATCAATTTCTCCATCTCGCCCAAATGAATAATCCCAGGGTGTGATTTGATCAATTTTGTATGTGCATCAAGAGAGGCAGGAATCTTCGGATCGCGCATGAAAATTTTTTCTTGACTTTCTGTGAATGGGACATTATAAAATAGAATCACGCTTGATCCCACAAAGAAGGACAGGGCATGGACTGGGGGTTTGAATATCTTTTTTTCCCTTGTGGAAAATTTCAGCTTCGCGCTGGAGTTTTCTTTCCGATTTGCACGCGCCACTGCCACTCTCCTGCTTCACAACTATTCCAGCCTTCGGTATCCCCAAGGCCCGTTACGCCGTTTCTATGTCACCCCAATCCATGCAGCCATTAACAGGGAAGAATAGCCAATGAAAAAGAATAGCCATAGTAGTGCCCAGACTTTCACTCACTCATCGCCTCGTATCAACACCCTTGTTGCCGCGCTAATCGCTGTTGGTTGCGCCAGTCCGGTTTTGGCCGTCGATCGCACCTGGTTCGGCGGCGCTGGCGACTGGAGCGTGAACGCTAACTGGTCGCCAGTGGGCGTACCCGTCGCGGGTGATCTGGCCATCATTAATGGGGGTACATCAACCCTCTCCTTTGCTCAGGTAGTTGCCGGGCTTACGCTTAATGGTGGGACGTTGGCAGGTATTGGTAATTTGACCCTATCGGGTTCCTCGACTTGGAATAGCGGCGCGCAATCCGGCACTGGCACCACGCAGTTCAATGGCAACCTGGCCATCTCTGGCGACGGCAACAAGTTCATCGGTGGTAGCCGGGGAGTCAACACCGCCGGTACCACCACCTAGGGCGGCAACACGGGCGGTAACAATAACTACAACCGTATTCTCAACGGCGGCAGCGGCGGCACGATCAATAACAGCGGCACCTGGAACGACACCAACGCCTTCGCTACCTATATCGACGGCGGCATTACCTTCAACAACACCGGCACCTACAACAAGCAGGGCACTACTGTCACCACCCTCGCTGGCGCTTTTAACAACAGCGCCACCGGCACCGTCAACGTCAACAACGGTACGCTCAACATCGCCAGCAATTTCTCAAACGCTGGTGTCATCGACGTCGACGCGGGCGCCATCTTCCAGGTGAGCGCCACGAACTTCGCTAATACAGCAACCGGCGTGATCGGCGGTAACGGTACCGTGGCGACTCCGGCGTCCGGCCTGAGTAACAGCGGTGACATCGACCCCGGCAACTCCATCGGCCATCTCACCATTGACGGTGATCTGAAGCAGGCATTGACTGGCGTGCTGAACTTCGAGTTGACCGCGCTGACCAGTTTCGATCTGTTGACAGTAACGGACGATGTGATTCTGAATGGTGAAATCGCTGTGTGGAATCTGGGCTATACGCCGGTCATTGGTGACAGCTTCATGGTGATGACTTTTGACGATCGGGCTGGAACCACTTTCAGCAACCTTAGCGTCAATGGATTTGGCTCGGGCGTGACCTTCAATGTGCTCTACAATCCCAATGACGTGACATTGCAGGTGGCTGCGGTGCCGGAAACGGAAACCTGGGCCATGATGTTGGCTGGGCTAGGTCTGGTGGGTTTCGCGGTGCGGCGGCGCAATGTGTTAGGCAGAGGAACGGCGTCCGTATGACGTTAGGGTTCTTTTAGTGATGGAAACTCTGAAGTGTAACGTGTTGTCATTTCGACCGTAGGCGACCGCCATGGATGGCGGAAGGTAGAGCAACGCAGGAGCAATTGCCGAGAAATCTGTATATTAATAAAAATCCCTGCGGTAAGCGGTAAGCTGCGGGGTATTTCTATGTCATTTCGAGCACAGCGAGAAATCTTAAGCAAGATCCCTCACTTCGTTCGGGATGACAATAAACGCAGCAAGCTGCGGGGAGAGCGTAGCGAGGGGCCCAAACCCGAAGAGATTGAATTTTTTCAATAGTTGAATCTCCAAGATTTCTCACTGCGCTCGAAGTGGCGCACAGCAGAGCTTCCTTATGTTTGTTTCTTAAAGCTCGCCGCCACGATCATTTTCAGCCAGTCACCCATTCCAAGGCGCGGTCTGGCAAACACGTTGTCGTGTTGCGCCTGCAAGGCATTCAGTATGCGCAAACCACCCTGAATGGTCATACGCAATTCAAAACCAATACGCCCCGGCAACACGCTGCCTAACGGTGCGCCAAACAGCATCATCTCGCGGGTGCGGTCAATGACATGATTCATGAGTGCGCGCATCGCGGCATCGGTGTGTGCGGTGCGGATGTGTTCTTCGCTGACGCCGTAGCGTGCCATATCATCTTGCGGAAAATAAATGCGCCCCTGTTCGTGGTAATCCTGCGTTATGTCTTGCAGGAAGTTAATGATTTGCAGTGCGCTGCATACGGCGTCTGATTGCGCCAGATTCACCGGCGTGGCGAGGTTGTAAAGATAAAGTAGTAAACGACCCACTGGATTGGCAGAATAACTGCAATAGTGTAAGACTTCGGCTTGGGTAGCATAACGATGTTTGGTGACATCCATACTGAACGCAGTGAGCAGATCATAAAAAAGTTCCAGTGGCAGGGCATGTTTTTTTATAACATCGTCCAGCGCTATAAAAATCGGATCATTGACTTTCGCACCAAGCTTGAGCGTGTCAAGGTGGCTAACATACGCGTTGAGTTGTGCAAGGCGCACAGCAGGCAGGGCATCACCTTCGTCGGCAAAATCATCGGCAGTGCGGGCAAACGCATAAATAACGCTGATGGGTTCGCGCAGGTGTTTGGGTAAAAAAACCGAAGCGACCGGAAAGTTTTCATAGTGCGAGCGCGCCATCCGCATACAATGGGCGTAGGCATCACGCAACGACATGGGGTGCGGACGGTTATTGGACATCAGGGTTTATGACTTCGACGCTGCGTACACCTTTTTCGATTTGCTCTGGTATTTCCAGTGTTTTCGGCGCGCTAATGCCCAGTTCAGTAAATTTGCGTGCGCCGGGAATAATCTGGTGTTCAAAAGAGCCGACGGCTTTGTTGTAATGTTCGAGGCTGCTGCCCAGACTTCTGCCCAGTTTAGCCAAGTGTTCTGAAAAAACACATAAGCGTTTATGCAAATCTACGCCCAGGTCACGTATCTGTTCCGCATTTTTGGCAAGCGCCTGTTGCTGCCAGCCGAAGGCGACAGCACGTAATAATGCGACAAAACTGGTGGGCGTGGCCAATATTACTTTCTGGCGTAACGCATCTTCCAGCAGGGCGCGATCTACATCCAGTGCGGCGCTGAGAAACTGGTCGCCGGGAATGAACATCACCACAAAGTCGGGGCTATTATTGAATTGACTCCAATAGCTGCGTGCCGCAAGCTCGCGCACGCGCTCACGTACCTTGCGCGCGTGGCGTGCCAGATGCACGTCGCGTGTTGCATCGTCGGGCGCTTCTACGGCGCTTAGGTAAGCATCCAGCGGGGTTTTTGCATCGACAATAATCTCGCGTCCGCCGGGCATGCGTATAATCATGTCAGGCCGCATCGCGCCATCGGTGGTGTTGGTGTGTTCCTGCTCATAAAAATCGCAGTATTCCACCATGCCCGCCAATTCCGCCAGCCGTTTCAATGTCATCTCGCCCCATTGGCCACGCACTTCCGGGCGGCGTAACGCCTGCACCAGGTTGCGTGTTTCACTGTGCAGAATTTGTTGTGTTTGTGTCATGGTCTCCAGATGTTTGGTGATGGAGCCATACGCCTCTTTGCGCTCATTTTCAATCTGGCGAAATTGTTGCTCGGTTTTTTGCAGCGTTTCTTTGATGGGGCGCAGCAGGCTTTCAATGGATTTTTCTTTTTGTTCCAGATCGCCTTGCGCCTTGATCTGAAACTGCTTGAGGTTCTCCTGGGCGAGCTTCAGGAATTCTTCAGAGTTGCTTTTGAGCGCTTCGCTGGAGACCACCGAAAAGCTTTGTACCATTTGGGCGCGCGCATGTTCAAGCGTGACCAGTTTTTCCTGGGCAATACGCCGCTCTAATTCAAGGGTGGTTTTTAATTCAGTATTCTGTCGGGTGATTTCCAGAAACTGGCGTTGTGCGCGTTGATGTGCAACAAACCAGCCTAAGGTGGCGGCAAGCATGGCGACAATCACCAACATGAAAAATAAAAGGAGTTCAGACATGATTATTCCATGACTTTAGCCGGGGGACGTTATTCCAATTCTTGTTAAAAACACCACTTGTCATTCCGGACGCATGTGAGGAATCTTAAGGATTTCTCGCTACGCTCGAAATGACAGGTAAAATGATTTCTGCGAAAGATATAGGCATTTCTAACGAGCATTGGAATTACACAGAACGTGCCGCAATCCATTCTAAAATTTCCCGGGGATGTTGAATCATGGCGTCGGCATTCCACAAATGCGGTTGGTCGGTTGCGTCGATGTAACCAAATAACGCGACCAGCGTGTGCATGCCAGCACTTTTGCCTGCCTCAATATCACGTTGTGCATCGCCAATATACAGGCAGTGGCTGTTGTTGCTCCCAGATTTTTCGCAGGCATATAACATTGGTGCGGGATGGGGTTTTCGTTGCGGCGTGGTATCACCGCTGACAATACACGCGGCGCGTTGCGTGAGGCCGAGTTGATCAAGCAATGGTTCGGTTAGCCAGGCCGGTTTGTTGGTGACCACGCCCCACTTCATGCCGCGCTGTTCGATGTCTTGTAATACCTCATCCATACCGGGAAATAAGCGTGTTTCACGGGTTAGATGGTTGCGGTAAATTTCCAGAAAACGGGTGCGCAGCATGGCAAAGCGTTCGCTGTGCGGTTCATCCAGCGCCAGTTGCACTAATGCAGTTGCACCGTGTGACACGCGCGGGCGAATTTGTGAAAAAGGTAAGGCAGTTAAACCAATTTCTTCACGCACAGCATTCAGCGCAAAAGCCATGTCGGGCGCGGTGTCTGCCAGCGTACCATCCAGATCAAACAGCACGGTATGTATTGGGCTTTTCATAAGCGGGTCATGCGTCGGTACGTTCGCGTGAGCAATGAGCTAGGTAATTGACGTCGATGTCATTGCCCAGCGAATAGGTACGGGTCAGCGGGTTATAGGTCATGCCGGTTAAGTCATGCAGCGTTAATTCCGCCGCGCGCATCCAGTTGGCAAGTTCAGAGGGGCGTATGAATTTGCTGTAATCGTGAGTGCCTTTGGGTAACATATTGAGCAGGTATTCTGCGCCGACTATCGCCAATAAATAGGCTTTGGGAGTGCGGTTCAGCGTGGAAAAAAACACATGCCCGCCGGGTTTGACCAGACGCATGCACGCTGCCACCACGGAAGCGGGATCGGGTACATGTTCCAGCATTTCCATGCAGGTGACAACATCAAACGCAGCGGGTTGCTGGTCTGCCAATTGCTCGGCGGTGATTTGCCGGTAATCTACTTCGGCACCCGACTCCAGCAGGTGCAAACGTGCCACCGCCAGCGGCGCTGCCCCGGCATCAATGCCGATGACTGCCGCGCCGCGCAATGCCATGCTTTCGGTAAGAATGCCACCGCCACAGCCCACGTCGACAACACGCTTGCCCGCCAAGGGTGCATGGCTGTTGATATAGCTGAGGCGCAATGGGTTAATATCATGCAGCGGTTTGAATTCGCTGTGCGGATCCCACCAGCGTGACGCCAGCTCTTCGAATTTGGCAACCTCGCGGGGATCAATATTTTGTGTGGTTTGGTTCATAATATGCCTAGAATAACATGAGACTTCATGGATTTGGCGCATTTTCACTCGCCAAGATAGGCGTGGCGCACTCGCGGGTTGGTTGACAAGTTGCTGGCGGTGTCGTGCAAGGTAATCAGGCCGCTTTCCATGACGTAGCCACGGTGGCTGATTTCGAGCGCAAGTTTGGCGTTTTGTTCCACCAATAAAATGGTCATGCCCTGCCCGGCGATATGTCGAATCGTTTCAAAAATCTTGCTGACCATGAGTGGCGCCAAGCCCATGCTGGGTTCATCAAGCAGGAGTAATTGCGGTTTCGCCAGAATGGCACGGCCCAAGGCGAGCATTTGTTGTTCACCTCCCGACAGCGTGCCGGCTTTCTGGTGGCGACGTTCATATAAGCGCGGAAACAGGCTGTGGATATAGTCTGTTTCACTTTTGATGGCGGCATGATCGTTACGTGTATAGGCACCCATCGCAAGGTTTTCTGCGACGCTCAGGCGGCTGAAAATGCCACGCCCCTCGGGCACCAACACCATGCCACGTCGTACGATTTCATGGGTAGGGTGGTTAGTAATGGAATGCTGCTGGTAGTGGACCGAGCCGTGTGCGGTGGGCACCAGGCCACACAGCGCTTTCAGCGTAGTGGTTTTCCCGGCGCCGTTGGCGCCAATCAGGCATACCAGTTCACCGCGTGTGATGCAGAAATCAATACCCTTGACGGCCTGCACGCCACCATACGCCACCGCCAGATTTTTTACCTCCAACAACAACCTGCGACCGCCATGGATGGCGGCCGTTCCTGCGCTTCCTGCGCCCACGGCACTTGTGCATCCTTGCACGGCGGAAGTGCTGGAAACGCAGGAGGAGTTTTCCAGCCTCACGCGACGCTACCGCCCAGATAGGCTGCGATGACGCGCGGGTCACGTTGTACGTCGGCGGGTACTCCTTCGGCAATTTTTTTTCCATAATCAAGCACTGCGACACGATGGCATAAACTCATCACAAGTTTCACATCGTGTTCTATCAACAGCAGCGTTAAACCCAGCTCATCACGCAGGCGTTGCAATAATTTTTGCAACGCCACGCGTTCACTGGGGTTCATCCCAGCGGCGGGTTCATCCAGTGCCAACAGTTGCGGATCAGTCGCCAGCGCGCGGGCGATTTCCAGGCGGCGTTGATCGCCATAAGAAAGATGCTTGGCCACGGCGCGGGCATGTTTTGCAATACCCACCACATCGAGCAATTCATGGGCGCGTTTGCGCATGGCGGCTTCTTCGGCACGTACCGCCGGGGTACGCAGTATCGCGCCAATCACACCCGCATGGGTACGCGCGTGCCGCCCCACCATGACATTTTCCAGCACCGTCATATTAGCGAACAGGCGAATATTCTGAAAAGTGCGTGCCAGCCCCAGCGTTACAACAACATGGGGTTTTAGTCCCTGCAAGGTATGTTCATTGAAAGTAATGTTGCCGGAGGAAATGCTGTATAAACCAGTAAGCACGTTAAACAGCGTGGTTTTTCCCGCGCCATTGGGGCCGATCAGGCCGAAGATTTCTTTGCTATGGATATTCAAGGACACATCATTCAGCGCACTTAAGCCGCCGAAATTTTTCGTGACATTGTGGGCGCTCAATAACGCAGCAGGTAAGGCGGCGCTTTCGGGATTACTACTTGGCATCTGAAAGCTCACGCGAACGTTGCCGTGACGGCCATAAACCCGCAGGGCGGAAGATCATCATGATAATCAGCGCCAGGCCGAATAACAGCATGCGTAAATCTGAAGGATCGACCAGCACCGACCCAAACAGATAGCGTTGCAGATCGCCAATATAACGCAAGGCCTCAGGTAACACGGTCAACAACACGGCGCCCAGAATCACGCCTGGAATATGCCCCATGCCGCCCAGCACAATCATGCACAAAATCATGATTGATTCGAGCAGATTGAAGCTTTCGGGGCTGACGAATCCTTGCAAGCCCGCGAACAGGCCGCCGCTGACGCCGCCAAATGAAGCGCCGATGGCAAAGGCCAGCAGTTTGATGTTGCGGGTATTAATGCCCATGGCTTCAGCGGCGACTTCATCTTCGCGGATGGCGACCCAGGCGCGGCCGATGCGTGAATTCTGCAAGCGCATGGAAATGAAAATGACCAGCAGGGTGAGGAGCAGAAACAGATAATAGATGTTATAGCTGCCGGGAATGGCGATGCCGGCAATAGTGTGCGCTTGATTCAATGAGACGCCACCGACATAAAATGGGTCGATCAGGTTGATACCTTGCGGACCATTGGTAATATTGATTGGGGCGTTGAGGTTGTTGAGAAAAATACGAATGATTTCGCCGAAACCCAGCGTGACGACTGCCAGATAATCGCCGCGCAATCGTAATGTGGGCGTGCCCAACAGCACGCCAAAAAGACCGGCAACCAGCGCGCCAATTGGCAAGATAACCCAGAAAGGTAAATGCAGGCCGAAATGCGGAGACGCGAGCAGGGCATAGCAATACGCGCCCACGGCGTAAAATGCCACATAACCCAGGTCCAGCAGACCTGCATAACCGACAACAATATTAAGCCCAAGCGCGAGCATGATGTACAACAGTGTGAAATTCAGCACCCGCACCCAACTGCGGCCCAGGCCAAGGTCGACCAGAAATGGCAGCGCGGCCAGCAGGGCGCCCACCACCACGAAAGCAATCCATGCCGCACGGCGATCATGTTTGAAAGTGGACCAGCGCGTTGCAAAATGATTCACCACATTACGCCCGTTCTACTACGCGCTCTCCGAGCAGTCCGGAAGGGCGAAACACCAGCACCAGAATCAACACCAGAAACGCAAACACATCTTGATAATGGCTGCCGAGGAAGCCGCCAGTAAGGTCGCCGATATAACCCGCGCCGAGGCTTTCGATCACACCCAGCAGCAGGCCACCGAGCATCGCTCCGGCGATGTTGCCGATGCCACCTAATACGGCCGCGCAGAATGCTTTCAAGCCCAGCAGGAAGCCCATGTAATAATGCGCCAGGCCATAATAGGCGCCAACCATTACGCCCGCGATTGCGGCAAGCGCGGAACCCAGAATGAATGTAATGGCGATAATGTTGTTAACATTCACGCCCATTAAACTTGCTGCCTGCGGTGACTGCGCCGTGGCGCGCATGGCGCGGCCGAGCCGGGTTTTGTGTACCAGCATGATTAACCCCGCCATCAACAGCGCCGAGAAAATAAAAATGAAAATTTGCAGGTTGGAGATGGTCGCGCCGAGAACTTCATAGCGCTGTATGGGAATAATCGGTGGAAACGAAATATATTGCCGTCCCCAGATCAACATGGCGGCATTCTGCAGCACAATGGATACGCCAATCGCCGTGATGAGTGGCGCAAGGCGCGGTGCGTGGCGCAGTGGCCGATAGGCAACACGTTCAATCACAAAACCCAGAGCCATGCACGCAGGAATGGCGGTGAGCACGCCCATGAAAACAATCATCACACCAGGCAAGTCCAGCGTGCTGCCGATCAGCAGATTGATGACGGCCAGGCTCACCATGGCGCCGATCATGGTAATTTCGCCGTGCGCGAAGTTGATTAATTCGAGAATGCCATACACCATGGTGTAACCCAGCGCGACCAAGGCGTAGATGCTGCCGAGTACTAAACCGTTGATAAGTTGCTGGAGGAAGATGTCCAATATGTCTGCTCTTAAGGATTACTTGGCTTCAAGTGTCTCAAGCACTTCCCATTTACCGTTTTTTACTTGATAGAGCGTAATCATTCCGTCCTTAAGATCGCCTTTCCCATCAAAGCTGATTTTCGCCGTGACGCCGTCATGGACGATGCCTGCCAGCTTGGGCAGGTATTTTGCGGGTTCGACCGAATCCGCCTGCTGCATGGCCGCGATCATGACATTTACCGCATCATAACAATATGGGGCATAGAGTTGAATCTGGCCGTATTTGGCGGTAAATCGTGTGCCAAATTCCTTGCCCCCCGGCATTTTTTCCAGGGGCAAACCGGGCAGCGAACTGTAGGCGCCTTCCGCATCGCCTGCCGCGAGTTTGATAAACTCTGGCGTGCTGCCGCCGTCACCGGTGAGAAATTTAGCGGTTAGTCCCAACCCGCGCACCTGTTTCATCATGGGTCCGCCTTGAGCATCCATGCCGCCGTAAAATAATATATCAGGCTTCACGGATTTTATTTTGGTTAAAATAGCCATAAAGTCGGTGGCTTTATCAGTGGTGAATTCGTGCGCCACAATCTGCGCACCGCCGTTCAAGACGGCTTTTTTAAACTCATCAGCCAAGCCCTGACCATATGCGCTACGGTCGTCAATGATAGCGATTTTCTTGCCGCCCATTTGATGGGTCGCGTAGTAACCCAGCACTTTGCCCTGCTGTGCATCGTTAGCCATGACGCGAAAAGCAGTTTTGAAACCTTGCGCGGTGTAGGTGACATTGGTTGCTGACGGGGAAATTTGCACGATGCCGGCATCCGAGTAAATCTTCGATGACGGGATGGTGGTGCCAGAGTTGAGATGCCCAATCACGCCTTTGACTTGCTGATCCACGAATTTCTGCGCCACCATGGTTCCCATGCGCGGATCGGCCTGGTCATCTTCGCTGATCAGTTCAAAACGGATTTTTTTGCCGCCTATTGTTATGCCCTTGGCGTTGGCTTCATCAATGGCCATTTTAGTGCCGTTTTCGTTGTCCTTGCCGAGATGGGACTGGGGGCCGGTCAGCGGTGCGGCGGCGCCGATTTTTACCACTTCTTCCCCCGCTTGCGCTGTTGCAGCCGTGCCGGGATTCGTTGCAGTGCTGGTGTTATCCTGTTTGCCACAGGCAACCATCGCCAGGCACAGCAGGGGGATAAGGTTTTGCGCAAGGCGGGAGTATTTCATGATGGTTTTAATCCTGGGCGTATTGTGATGAAAATATAAAAATAACTACTTTGTGTAAACAGTGATATAAAACCCGTGAAATAATATTTCATCCCATTTTTTTATTTACAGAGCAGGTATTTATGCCGAACAAAGCATAAGGGGGGCACCATCCTATAAGCCCTGTGGCAATCGGTAATAAACCAATCCAGCCCCAGGGTGTTTGTGGGCCGATAAATACCAGGCTTACCAAACCCAAGCCTGCGACAACCCGTATTACACGTTCTGTTGAACCTACGTTTTTTTGCATGGTGATACTCCTGTTAGTTTATGCGGCCGCGCTGCTGGCCCTTGAAAAATCGTCGGCTAATTTTGTGCGCATTTCATAGGCTTGCCGCGCAATGTTCACGTCTTCGAGAAAGTAAGGTAATTCCTGCAATGTCAACGCTTGCGGGCCGTCTACCAGCGCCTTGGCAGGGGCAGGGTGAAAATCTACCAGCACCATATTGGCGCCAGCCATAATGCCCTGTGCAGTAACGTGCATGATGTCGAGGATTTTATCTGGTGCGCGTTCACGGCTGCCGACAGAGTGTGATGGGTCGATGCACACCGGCATACGCGTCAGGCGTTTAATCGCTGGCACGTGGGAAAAATCCACAAAATTACGGTGCGGATCGCCCATGTTGGTTTTCATGCCGCGCAGGCCAAACACCACGTTACGATTTCCCTCGCTCGCCAGGTATTCTGCAGCATTGAGCGACTCTTCGAGCGTGATACCAAAGCCGCGTTTCAGCAGCACCGGAAACTCCAGTTGTCGCCCGACGATTTTCAGCAACTCAAAATTCTGGGTATTGCGTGTGCCGATTTGCAGCATGACGCCAGTGGGGTTGCCGGTGTGCCGCAACGCTTCACGGATCTCATCCACATGCGACTCGTGCGTCACTTCCATGGCGATTACTTTTATGCCGTATTTGCCTGCCAACTCGAAAACATAGGGCAAGCACGCCTTGCCGTGCCCCTGAAATGAATAAGGGTTGGTACGTGGTTTGTAGGCGCCCATCCGCGTACACACCTGGCCATTATCGCGCAACGCCTTCATCATCAGCCCAACATGCTGTGGTGTATCTACCGCGCACAGGCCTGCAAAAACATGCAGGGTATCCTGGCCAAAACGCACGCCGTTGTAATTAAAATGCGTGGCGCGGCCGTCATCTTTGTGCCGGCCCAGAATCCGGTATTCTTCGGATATCCGCACCACGCGTTCTACGCCGGACAGGGTGTTTATTTCTTCTTTCGAAAGGGGAACGGTATCGCCAATCAGATAAAGCTCGGTGAGCACTTGCTGCGTGCCAGATTCCTCATGCAATCTTACCTGAATGCCTGGCAGATGCGCGAGATACTCGATGATGTTTTTGTAATCGACGCCTTGCTTGTCAATATTAGGCTTAAGTATGATAATCATCGATTATTTCCATAAAATATGGGATTTTTTGCTATTGGTATTTTAAATAAAAATTATCCAGGCGCTGCTATTTGCTGGAGTTGGGTGCAGGGCTGGAGGGGGGTGCCTGACCGGGTAAGGCAATCCCTTCTTTTTTGAAAGCCGCTTTGATGCGCTGCTCTATGTCGGGGCCTAAGCTTTGCGCCAGTTTGCGTGCTTCCATCATGCCTTCATTAGCAATGAGCGCCATGTTGGTGATGCTTTTTTTGCCAGTGGGGCTTTGATAAAAAGCCAGGACTTCCTTCAGTTCAGCCTGTGTGAAATATTTATTGTAACTGGCCACGGTTTTTTCCGTGAGGCCACCAGGAGCATTTACTTTTTCTTTAAAAAGCGCCGTGAGATCCTTGTCAAGATTAGTATAAAAGCGCGCGGGGATCTCAGGGCGCGCTTGCTTAAGGCTATTTGCCATGTTTTGAGTAATGGCGCCCGCAATCTGCGCGGGCATATTGTCACTGCCGGTAATGTCCATCAGCTTGAGAATATCGGCTTTTTTGCCGCTGGTTAATTCGTCAGCGTGCACAAATAGCGGCATTACGACAAGTAAAGAAACAGCCAGGGTACGAGTCAGCATAAGCGCCTCATTTTATAAGGTAAATGGATGTTTTGGATGCCATAAAGCAGGCATCGCAACAGGTTAAGTGTGTTGTATGGCGAGAAAATTGTCAATAAACTCGATATTATGGACACTCTCGCAGTACACTTGTCACAGTACATCATCCATCATCGTGCAGGCCATCCCGTAAGGAGTAAATAGTATGCTGCAATCTCATAATTATGGCTTTGGAAAAATTGTGGACATGAGCGTGGAACAGGCAGAAACGCGTGTCACCGAGACGCTTAAAGAGAAGGGTTTTGGCATCCTCACGCGCATTGATGTGGCGGCAACGCTGAAACAAAAACTCGGTGCGGATATGCCACCGTATGTGATTTTGGGCGCATGCAATCCACCGTTAGCGCATCAGGTGATTACCGCTGAACCCGAGGTGGGATTGTTGCTGCCGTGCAATGTCATTGTTTATCAGGACGCCAACCAGCAAGTGCATATTTCGGCGATGGATCCTCAACCGGTAATGAGCTTGATTGATAATGCCCAGGTCGTGCCGATCGCCCGTAAAGTGCGCGCTTTGTTGCAGGAGGCGCTGGAAGCGGTATGACACGTTAACCGATTGGTTACCCGCTTCCCAAGCCTGCAGGATATTGCAAAATCAAGTATATTAAGTGGTATGCGCGTGTGCTATGCAGGCATGATTTTTGCTTTTCCCTGTTTTCAGATTTGAAAAATGGCGTTAGGACACCTCTAAAATCCAGCTTAAGGAATAACTCAGCGTGTTTGAAATTATCAAGGCGGGCGGATGGGTGATGATACCCATCCTGCTCTGCTCGGTGGTTGCGGTAGCGATTATCGGCGAGCGGTTGTGGGCATTACAGCGCAAGAAAGTATGCCCGCAACATTTGGTGCCGCAAGTCTGGCAATGGGTCAAGAATAATCAACTGGAGGGCGTGCATATCGCGGGCCTGATGAAGGATTCACCGTTGGGGCGGATTCTTGCGGCGGGTCTCATCAACCGTCATCAGGATCGCGCCATCATGAAAGAAAGCATTGAAGATGTTGGTCGGCATGTAGTGTTTGATCTGGAACGCTACCTGAATACGCTGGGTACGATTGCGGCGGTGTCGCCATTATTAGGCCTATTAGGCACGGTGACGGGTATCATTCGCTCGTTCAATGTGATTTCGGGAGCGGAAGGGATGGGTAGCCCGGCATTGCTGGCGGGAGGCATTTCTGAAGCGCTGATCACCACAGCGGCCGGTATGATGGTGGCTATCCCCAGCCTGATCTGTTACCGCTATTTCCGTGGCCGTGTCGATGAGCTGGTGGTTTATATGGAGCAAGAGGCGCTTAAGCTGGTTGAGATACTGCATGGCGATCGCGGCCGTGAGCGTGATGCGGATCCGCGTGAGCGTGATGTGGATCTATTGGTCTCAGGAAAAAAACGCGCGTGAAATTTCGCAGCAAACATCGGGAAGAACTCGAGCTTAACCTGATACCCCTGGTTGATGTGGTATTGTTGCTGGTGGTATTTTTCATGTTGTCGACGACTTTCAATAAAGAATCGGCGATTACCGTAGACTTGCCCGAAGCCTCGCCTGAGGTGCGCGACACACAGAAAAAAATATTGGAAATTACCATTGATGTGCGGGGTGATTTTTATATTAATCAGAAGCGGGTGGTGAATACCCAAATTGAAACCCTGAAGCGCGCACTGGGCGCGGCAGCCGGGGAATCGCGCGACATGCCATTGCTGATCAGTGCCGATGCCAAAACGCCGCACCAGGCCGTGGTCACAGCGATGGATGCGGCCGGGCAACTGGGTTTTGTACATTTGTCGCTGGCCACCAAGCGCACGAATAAGGCAGCACGTTAACATGAGCGCTGATCTAGCTGATCCAAACGGGAAATCCCCTGATTTAAACGGGCAACGCCCTGCAAAAAGCGCCGCGATGGTTTACCGTCGCTTGTTGAAATACGCAGTGCCGTACTGGAAACGCTTTTCCGTGGCAGTCATTGCCATGGTATTTTTTGCCGCCACCGACACTGGTTTTGCGGCGCTGATGCAACCCATGCTGGATGGCAGTTTTGTCAAGAAAGACCCCGCTACCATCAGCCTGATTCCCCTGATGATCATCGGCCTGTTTTTGGTGCGCGGCGTGGCTGGTTTTTTGTCTTCTTATGGCATGGCTTGGGTAGGCAGACAGATTATTAATGACATGCGGCGGCAAATGTTTAATCATCTGTTGCGCTTGCCCGCTCCTTTTTACGACAGCAACCCTTCCGGGCAATTGATTTCAAAATTGATCTACGATGTAGAGCAGGTTTCACAGGCCTCTACCAATTCTGTCACCATTATTATCCGCGATACACTCACCGTTATTGGCCTGTTGTCCTGGATGTTTTATCTTAACTGGAAACTGGCGCTGATCTTTCTGGTGATTGGGCCGTTCATTGCAATTTTGGTGGTCTATGTGAACAAGCGTTTTCGCCGCATTAGCGCCAGCATCCAGAACAGTATGGGCGGTGTCACGCAAGCGGCCGAAGATGCCATTCAAGGGCAACGCGTCATCAAGATTTTTGGTGGCCAGACATATGAAGCTGATCGCTTTGAGGAAATCAATGAAGCCAATCGTCGGCAAAATATGAAAATGACAGCCACGCGTGAAGCAAGCGTGCCGTTTATTCAGTTTCTTGCCGCCTGCGCTTTAGCCGGCATCGTTTATCTGGCAACGCTCGACTCGATGCTGGCAACCATTACCGTGGGGACGTTCATGTCATTTATTGTGGCGCTGATGATGTTATTGGCACCCATCAAACGCCTCACCACCGTGCATTCATCCATTCAGCGCGGCATTGTTGCCTCTGAAAGCATTTTTGAGTTGCTGGATCGTGATCTTGAAAAAGACACCGGCAAAGTACATATGCAGCGCGCGCGGGGCGTTGTCGAATACAGCAATGTTTCATTTACCTACGATGCGGCAAAGGGCAGGGTGCTGGAAAACATCAGCTTCAAGGCTGAGCCGGGCCAAACCATCGCGTTCGTGGGGCGTTCTGGCAGTGGCAAGTCTACCCTGGTAAGTTTGTTGCCGCGTTTTTATGATGTGCAGATGGGAAGTGTGAGTATTGATGGGCACGATATTCGTGAAATCACCCTGGATAATCTACGTGATCAGGTGGCGTTGGTCGGCCAGGATGTGACACTGTTTAATGACACGATCGCCAATAATATTGCCTATGGATCGTTGCACAAAGTCACGCAGGATGACATTGTGCATGCGGCTGAATCTGCTCACGCCATGGAATTTATTCGCCAGTTACCGCAAGGCTTGCAAACCATGATTGGCGAGAAGGGCGTGTTATTGTCAGGCGGACAGCGGCAGCGTTTGGCCATCGCCCGCGCCTTGCTGAAAGATGCGCCGATCCTGATTCTGGATGAAGCCACCGCGTCGCTGGACACCGAGTCAGAGCGCTATATTCAGGCGGCATTAATTCAATTGGTGCGCAATCGCACCACGCTGGTGATTGCGCATCGTTTATCTACCATTGAACGCGCCGACATGATTATTGTGATGAACCAGGGCAGGATTGTCGAGCAGGGAAAACATGCTGAATTGCTGGCGCGCGGCAGTCATTACGCCAGTTTGCATCGCATGCAATTTGCAGCGTCCCCTATCATTGTCCCAGCCAGCTCCCTTGTGTGATGCAGGCATGCGGCGGCTAGATTATTATTGGTATCACAAACATCCGCTGGTGATGTTACTGGTTCCCTTATCATGGCTGTTTTGTATGGTGGGTATTCTGCGGCGCAAAGCCTATCAGGCACATCTGTTAAAAGTAACCCGGCTGCCTGTACCCGTGATTATCGTGGGTAACATTAGCGTGGGTGGTACGGGTAAAACGCCTTTGGTCGTGTGGCTGGTAGATTTCCTGAAACAGGCGGGGTATAAGCCCGCCATTATCAGTCGTGGTTATGGCGGAGCCGCGCAGAAATGGCCGCAGCGCGTGCTGCCAGACAGTGATGCTGCATCAGTAGGTGATGAAGCCGTGCTGTTGGCGCGGCGCTGTGATTGCCCGATGGCCGTTGCCCCCAACCGTGTTGCAGCCGCGCGGATGGTGCTGGAAAATAACGGATGCGACATCATCGTGTGTGATGATGGATTGCAACACTACGCATTGGCACGGGACATCGAAATTGCCGTGATTGATGGTGTGCGGCGCTTTGGCAATGGATACTGTTTGCCGGCTGGCCCATTACGTGAGCCGCCGGACCGTTTGGACGGTGTAGATTTTGTGGTAGTGAACGGCGAGGCTACCGGAACTATAAACCAGGCGGCGGTTCTTGCGGAACCCTTCGCTTACGCTCTTCCCTGCGCTCACCGCACTTGGGCATCCGCCGTGCAGGGATGCACAAGTGCCGCCAGAGGCAGGAGGCCGAAAGCGGCCTGCCCGACGCAATTTTCCATGCGTCTTCATCCTGGTGCGTTGCGGCAGGTAAATGGTGATAATAAAATCTGCGATCTGGATGTGTTTCACGGACAGGTTGTGCATGCGGTGGCTGGCATTGGCCATCCCGCGCGGTTTTTTCAGTATTTGAAAGGATCAGGGATAGAAATTATAGAACATGCATTTCCTGATCATCATCCGTTTACAGCGCAGGATATACAGTTCGGCGATGATGCCAGCGTAATAATGACAGAAAAAGATGCAGTCAAATGCCGCGATTTTGCGCGTGAAAACCATTGGTATATGCCAGTTGATGCGCAGTTGGATTCTGAATTTGGCGAACGCCTGCTGAAGCAATTAAAAATGAGGAAGGTAAGCAATGGATAGAAAATTACTCGATATTCTGGTGTGTCCGCTATGCAAAGGGCCATTAGTCTACAAAAAAGCAGCAGAAGAATTGATTTGCAAGCCAGACCGTCTGGCGTACCCCATCCGTGATGAAATACCCGTGATGCTCGAAGAAGAGGCGCGTCATGTCGGTGCAGAGGAAGAAATCTGAGTGATTTTTTGCGTCGTCATTCCAGCACGTTATGCCTCCAGCCGCTTGCCAGGCAAGCCGTTGCTGGACATTGCGGGTAAGCCGATGATCCAGCATGTTTATGAGCGTGCTGTGCAGAGTGGCGCAACAGAAGTGGTGATTGCCACGGATGATGAACGTATCCGTCAAGTGGCCGCTGATTTTGGCGCACTGGTGTGCATGACAGCCGCGCACCATCCCACCGGTACCGATCGCCTCGCTGAAGTGGCACGCTTACGCGGCTATACCAGCCAACATATTATTGTTAACCTGCAAGGCGACGAACCCCTCATGCCGCCTGCGTTGATTCGGCAGGTTGCTGAAAATCTGCAATCCCACCCGCAGGCCAGCGCAGCTACTTTATGTGAGCGTATCACCTCATCCGCAGAATTGTTTGATCCGCATCTGGTGAAAGTCGTCATGGACAAACAGAGTTACGCGCTGTATTTCAGCCGTGCCCCGATACCGTGGGATCGTGACGCCTTTGGCCAGACGCCGGATGCAGCCAACGGATTACCCGCGCGTTCGGAGCATTACCGGCACATCGGTTTGTATGCCTACCGCGCGGAATTTTTGCAGGATTATGTGCAATGGCCTCCGTGTATTATTGAACAAACTGAATCATTGGAACAATTGCGTATCTTATGGAATGGGCACACACTACACGTTGCCGAGGCACTGGAAAACCCCGGCATTGGTGTTGATACAGCAGAGGATTTGGCACGGGTGCAGCAGCTTCTGAAGTGATAATCCCCATGCTTGTTAGAAGCGCCTATATCTTTCTCAAGATCATTTTATTGTCATTTCGAGCGTAGCGAGAAATCCTTAAGATTCCTCACATGCGTTCGGAATGACAGGTGTTGTTTTTAACAAGAATTGGAATAAAGACAGGGATTATGCTTAAAAAATTGTGGCGACTATTTAGCCCTAAAAAAGTGGAGCTGCAAAATCTCACCGACTTAAATAATAAACGTGCATTGGAGCAAAAAATGGTACGTGTTCTTTTTGTTTGCATGGGCAATATTTGTCGTTCTCCCACCGCAGAAGGCGTGTTTCAATCATTGTTGAAACAGCACGCTCTCGAAGAGATGGTCGGGGTTGATTCGGCGGGTACACATGCCTATCACATTGGTCATGGCCCTGATCGGCGCTCCCAGGCGGCGGCATTGCGCCGTGGCGTTGATATCAGCACGCAAAGTGCGCGCCGTGTTGAAGTGGCTGATTTTGAAATGTTTGAATATGTGCTGGCGATGGACGAAGAAAATATGGCGGCATTGCATGAAATTTGCCCGCCAGAATATCGGCATAGAGTGCAGCTTTTTCTCGCATACGCCCCGCATTTAAATATAAGGGAAGTGCCGGATCCTTATTATGGAGGATTAAACGGCTTTGAGCGTGTGCTGGATTTAATTGAGGCCGCCGCGCAGGGGCTGGTGGATGACATCAAGCGCAAACACTTGCCCACCTGAACCCGAGATTGGCGCGTGCCATTCATGATATGAATAAGAGTGGGCACACAAGGCGTGCCCACGCTGCGGGATTTTACTCTGCGTTTGATGAATCTTTAACGCTTCCTGCTATCGGTGGCGTAGATTCAACTGACGCCGACTCGGGACGCGGCCGGTAAGGATTGCTGCGCGGTGGGTAGGGGGGTAAGCCACCGCCCGGTTTTTCTATGCCCGACACTGTGCTGGCGCTTTCATTGATACTGGCGATGGTATTGGTGCGGGGTTCCGGTGTTGCAGCAAGCGACGCGCTGGAGTTCACGCCTGCATTTTCATTAGGCGCGCTGTCCAAGGATGCACGAGGAGTCTCGTCAGAGGGGGCTCGCGGCACTTGTCCATGCGTGGACGGCGCAGGTTGTTGAGCTTCCCTCTCCTGCGTTGGCGCAACATTTGGCATGGCAGCGGGGCTGCTGGTATGAGAGATTACTGCTGGTTCTGAAGAATGCTCATCCTCATGCGCGTCTGCCCCCGCAGTGCTGAAAACACCTGAGGATTCCGCTGATTTGTTATCATTGCTGGGGCTGCGTCCATCTTTACGACGGCGCCGTCCACCGCGTCGACCGCGTCGACCGCCGGGGCGTGTACCAGCCGGTCGGGGTGTAAATCCAATACCCTCATCAGCCGGTGCCACATTCTCGCCTTCAGTAACAACCTCAGCCATCACCGCCGGGCTTGTTTCACCTATGAGAATAACATCTGCGGGGCGCGCCTGGGCGATAGGCTGCGGCAGGCGCGGTGCCTGTTGCTCTTCTTCCGCAGCAGGGTGTGCGAGGCGTGCCAAGGGAGTGGGAGGAGGTAACATCATGCTGGAAGAAGCAGCCACTGCAGAGGGACGTGCAGGCGGGGTAGACGCTTTCATGGCTGGCATAGGTGCATTTGCTTTGGGTGCCGCCACCCCCGCCGCTTCGGCGGAAGGTTGTTGTGGTTGCTTGCGGTCTTCCCCGGATGCGCGAGGTGGCCGATTGCGTGGGTTGTCACGCCGCGGTTTGTTTTGCCCCTGCCCCTCACTTTGGCCCTGTTTTTGATTATTAGGGTTGGTTTGAGTGCGTGATTGCTGTTCACTGCGCGGTGGCCGTGAAGCTTGCTTCTTGTGCGGCTCTGCCCTGCGGCGCGGCGCTACGGTTTCGTCTGTGCTAATAGAGGTCGTCGAGGGCTGGCTGCCCCCAAATAAATTCGCCCACAGACGTTTGATAAAACCACCTTCCGCTGCTTTAGAGTGCGCTTCTGTTACAGGCGCGGACGTGGTGGGCATGGGCGCAGGTGTAGCAGGTATAACGCCCTTCACGGCAGGCTCTTCCGCGATGACCTTTTTAGCGGTGGTGTCTTGGGCCGTTACTGTTTCCGGTGCGGTCATCAGTTGATAACTGGCAGGTGCGGCGCCGTCGCGTGACATTTCTTCGACCTCATCGGCGCGCAAACGCTTCACTTCATAATGCGGCGTAACAAATGCCGGATTGGGAATCAGCACCACGCGGGTGCCATGACGTGCTTCTGCCATGCTGATAACACTGCGTTTTTCATTCAGCAAGAAACTGGCAACATCCACTGGCACTTGTACGATCACTTGTGCGGTGCGGTCTTTGGAGCCTTCTTCTTCGATAAGTCGCAAAATCGACAGCGCCAATGATTCCACGGTGCGGATATGGCCGTGACCCTCGCAGCGCGGGCACACTATTTCACTGAATTCGCCGAGTGATGGACGCAGGCGCTGGCGTGACATTTCCAACAAACCGAAGCGTGAAATGCGCCCGATCTGCACGCGCGCGCGATCCATTTTCAGCGCGTCTTTCATGCGATTTTCCACTTCACGCTGATTGCGTGCCGGGGTCATATCAATGAAGTCGATAACTACCAGACCACCCAGATCACGCAGACGCAACTGGCGCGCAATTTCATCGGCTGCTTCCAGATTGGTGTTCAGCGCGGTTTCTTCAATATCACTGCCTTTGGTGGCGCGTCCGGAATTGATGTCGATGGCGACCATCGCTTCGGTGTGATCAATAACAATGGCGCCGCCGGAGGGCAGGCGCACTTCGTGCTGAAATGCGGTTTCGATCTGGCTTTCAATCTGATAACGTGAAAACAATGGCACGCTATCCTGATAAAGTTTGATCTTGTTGATGTTCTGCGGCATCACCTGCTGCATGAAGTCGCGGCCCTGTTGGAACACCGCCGGGTCGTCAATCAGGATCTCGCCAATATCCTGGCGAAAATAATCGCGGATAGCGCGAATGATAATGTTGCTTTCCTGGTAGATCAGGAAGGGCGCGGCCTGCTCGCGTGACGCTTCTTCAATGGCGGTCCACAAGCGCAGCAGATAGTCTAAATCCCACTGCAATTCTTCGCCGCTTTTACCTACCCCGGCGGTACGCACGATTAAACCCATGGTGTCGGGAATGGCCAGGTCAGCCATAATGTCGCGTAATTCGCTGCGGTCTTCGCCTTCAATACGGCGCGATACGCCACCGGCACGCGGATTGTTGGGCATTAACACCAGATAACGTCCGGCCAGGCTGATAAACGTGGTTAGCGCGGCGCCTTTATTGCCGCGTTCTTCCTTGTCGATCTGCACCATCACTTCCTGGCCTTCGCGCAACACGTCTTTAATGTTGACGCGGCCGCCTTCGGCAGTGCGGGAGAAATAGCTTGGGGAGATTTCCTTTAGCGGCAAAAAGCCGTGGCGCTCGGAACCATATTCAACAAATGCGGCTTCCAGGCTAGGCTCGATGCGGGTAATTTTACCTTTGTAAATGTTGGATTTTTTCTGCTCTCTTGAAGGTGTTTCAATATCCAGGTCGTAAAGTTTTTGCCCATCAACCATCGCTACGCGCAACTCTTCTGGTTGCGTAGCGTTTATTAACATTCTTTTCATGTGTTGTTATATCTCGCATGCTCGACCACTGGCACGGTATGGAGTGCGTGGAGTCAGGCTGAACCAGGGCGCGATACGGACGGATTAAGCGCATTGATGAGATATACAATGGCCAGAGCAGCGGGAAAAAAGCATTCCTGATGATTTTTGCGTTTGCATTGCTTCGTCTTTGCCTTTTAACAGGTAAAGGTACAGGGCAAGCGACAAGCGCTATACCCTTAAGACAGCAAGATGAAACCAAAAAACCATGTTTCAGGTTTTTTGCCGCAAAATCAACATGGGGCGAGGGTGAAGTATTTCCATCTGACCTTGCGTGACTCATCAAGAGTCGTCAGGCCAAATGGTTTCAACCCTGCCGCCACACAATCCCCCGGTTATCGGGTGCCCTTTTACTGGGCGTGGATTGTGTGCTTAAGAATTACTTTACACGCGCTGGCGTATATCAATCGTTTACGCATCAACCCGACAGCGACTCGCCTGAAAATCAGCGCGGCTCGATCTGGGCGCTTCTGGAGATTTGTTAAAGCTGTCTGCGCGGCGCTCTTATCTGTCCCCGGAGTTGCCGGGGGTGCGCTACCGCCACTCTATGCAAGGTGGAGGAGCGCGCCGCATTCTCAGCCAGATCAAATCTCTACAAAACACCGGTCACTGCATGTCGTGGTGTGAGAGCATATTTTTTACCGCTCATTTAAAGGGTTGAGCGATATTAAACCCATGTGAAGACCTGACATTCTGGTTTTAGCGGTCTTCGTTGCTTTTTAATAAATGATGAAACCCATCTGTGGTGCGTGAAATCGCTTATTTCCCAACGCCAAGACATTGGGGAGTATAATTCTAAAACCGGGTAACCCATTGCTTCTTAGCTGTTGGAACCCGTCGGGATATTTCCAGCGACCTGTCCAGCGTTCTGTCACCAGAGTCCGCGCATCCTAATACAAGCGAACACGCATATTACGATCATACTATAACATGTTTACAAAAAGCATCAATATCTATCGATAAACTGTTATTATTGTAACTCTATGACGATATCTCCACAGCCTAAAACCGCCCCCGCCCCGCGTATTCTTGAAGTTGATGCTTCCCACGAAGGTCAGCGTATAGACAATTTTTTGATGACGTCCCTCAAGGGCGTCCCCAGAAGTCATATCTATCGCGTGCTGCGCACCGGTGAAGTGCGGGTCAACAAAGGTCGCATTAAACCCACTTACCGCGTGCAGGAAGGGGATTTGGTGCGTATTCCGCCCATTCATACCGCCGAGCCTGGCGCGGCGCCGAATCCCGGTGCGCGCGTTCTTGATTTGATCTCCAAAAGCATTATCTATGAAGATAAGGGTTTGATTGTTATCAATAAACCCCCGGGGATCGCCGTGCATGGAGGCAGCGGATTAAGTTATGGGGTGATTGAGGCGCTGCGCATTGCGCGACCTGATGTGCCTGATCTGGAGCTGGTGCATCGTCTCGACCGGGAAACCTCGGGTTGTTTGATGATCGCCAAAAAACGGAGCGTGCTGCGCGGCTTGCATGACCTGCTGCGCGGTGACCGGGAGGACAGTGGCGCCGTAGACAAGCGCTATCTGGCCCTGGTGCAGGGGCGCTGGGAAGGGGGGCGGCAAACGGTGGATGCCAGCCTGCTCAAGAATCAGCTCAGCTCGGGCGAGCGCATCGTGCGCGTGTCCGACACGGGCAAGGCGTCCACCAGCCTGTTTCAGCCGCAGGCTATTTATGCGCAGGCGAGCCTGGTGGAAGTGCGGCCGCTGACAGGCCGTACCCATCAGATTCGCGTGCATGCGGCGCACATTGACCGCCCGATTGCCGGTGACGATAAATACGGCAATGAGGATTTTAACAAGCGTATGGCGACGCTGGGTTTGAAGCGGCTGTTTCTTCATGCGCATTCGCTGTCGTTTGAATTGCCGGATACCGGGCAGCAGATCAGCGTGAGCGCGCCGCTGGACGATGAATTGAAAGCAGTGTTACAACGCGTGTCGCAACATCCCCCATGAGTGTGCCGTTTAAATTGCTGGTGTTTGACTGGGATGGAACCTTGATGGACTCCGAGGCGCGTATTGTGACCAGTTTTAATGCCGCGATGGTTGATGTGGGCGCCGCACCGCTGCCCGATGCCGTAGTGCGCGATATCATTGGTCTGGCGTTGCCGGAAGCGCTCCAGCAGTTGGTGCCGGATGCCGACAGTGCCTTGCAGCAGCGTGTAATAGAACGTTATCGCCATCACTATTTGTATGCGAGCCAGATTCCCTCGCAATTATTTCCCGGCGCGGCCGATACTGTATGGGAATTGCGCCAGCAAGGTTATTTGCTGGCCGTGGCCACCGGCAAGGGGCGTCGTGGGCTGGATAGTGTGTTGGTGGAAACCGGGTGCGCAGATTTTTTTCATACCACCCGTTGCGCTGACGAAACCTTTTCCAAACCCCACCCGCGAATGTTGCTGGAGATCATGGACGAACTTGAAGTTGATGCCGAAGACACCCTGATGATCGGTGATACTGAATACGATATGCGCATGGCGCAAAATGCAGGCACCGCCGCACTGGCAGTGAGTTACGGCACCGGTTTTACGAACGACGCGCCGCAGCGTTTGCTACAATGGGGCGCGCTGGCGTGTGTTGATAGCATTGATGAACTAAGGGAGTGGCTGCGCGTACACGCAACCTGAACACGCAATTTTTATAAGTTAAAGAGACACATTACATGTCAGACAATACTCAAGGGCCGCCTAACATGGATCCTGTCAAACCCGAAGACAAATGGACAACCACTCAGCCATCGCAGGCGCGCACCACCGCTGGCGCAAAAGAGGGTAGTCCGGAATGGGAACGGGATGTTCTTAAAAAATTGGCATTTTCCGCCGTGGATGAACAACGTCGTACACGCCGCTGGAGTATCTTTTTCAAAGTGCTGATGTTCGGTTATTTGTTTACGTTGCTGTATCTTTACCTGCCATCCATGGATCACGGTGGCCTGGAAGGGAGCAAGAAACACACGGCATTGGTAGAAATCAATGGCGCCATTGCCGCCGATTCTGAAGCGAATGCTGACAGCATTATTACTGGCCTGCGCGATGCATTTGAAGACGCCAATACCGCTGGCGTAATCATCCGCATTAATAGCCCCGGCGGCAGTCCGGTGCAGGCGGGATATATCAACGATGAAATCAAGCGTCTACGCGGCCTGCATCCTGATACTCCCCTGTATGCAGTGATTACCGATATTTGCGCATCCGGGGGTTATTACATTGCGGCGGCGGCTGACAAAATTTATGCTGATAAGGCCAGTCTGGTAGGTTCCATCGGCGTGATTATGGATGGCTTTGGTTTTGTTGATACCATGAAGAAGCTTGGTGTGGAACGCCGTTTGTTGACGGCTGGTGACCACAAGGGTTTTCTTGACCCATTCTCACCCGAAAAACCTGAAGAAGTCGCGCACGTTAAATCGTTGCTGGATAACATTCATCAGCAGTTTATTACGACCGTGAAAAAAGGGCGCGGTGATCGTTTGAAAGAAGATAAAAACCTGTTTAGTGGTTATATATGGACAGGTGAGCAAGGCCTGCAACTGGGGTTGGTGGATGCCTTGGGCAGCAGCAGTTATGTTGCGCGTGAAGTCATCGGCGCTGAAGACATAGTTGATTTCAGCCAGCAGCCCCCGTTGTTCCAGCGCTTTGCCGACCGTCTGGGCTTGGCGATGGCCAAAGCGGTTTCATCAGCCTCGACGGCAAGTTTAAAAAGCGCACAGGATTTGGCCGGTAGTATTAAATAACAAAAAAGATTAAGCGTCATGTCAGGAAATACTTTCGGAAAATTGTTTACTGTCACCTCGTTTGGTGAGAGCCACGGCGCGGCGCTGGGTTGCATCGTTGACGGCTGTCCGCCGGGCATGGCATTAAGCGAAGAAGACTTGCAGGGTGATCTGGATCGGCGCAAGCCCGGTACTTCACGCCATACTACGCAACGCCGTGAAGATGATTGCGTGAAAATTTTGTCAGGTGTGTTTGAAGGCCGCACTACCGGCGCACCGATTGGTCTGGTGATACACAATACTGATCAGCGCTCAAAAGATTACGACAAGATTAAAGATCAATTTCGCCCCGGTCATGCCGACTATACCTATCAGCAGAAATACGGTTTTCGGGATTATCGGGGAGGAGGGCGTTCCTCAGCGCGTGAAACCGCCATGCGTGTGGCGGCAGGCGGCATCGCTAAAAAATATCTGGCGGAACGCTATGGTGTTGCCATACGTGGTTATCTGTCACAGCTTGGCCCGATCAAGATTGAAAATTTTGACTGGGACGAAGTAGACAATAACCCGTTCTTTTGCCCGGATGCCGCTAAAGTGCCGGAAATGGAAGCGTACATGGACGCGCTGCGCAAAGAGGGCGACTCGATTGGCGCGCGCATCAATGTCGTCGCCAGCGGATTACCGCCGGGCTGGGGCGAGCCGATTTTTGATCGCCTCGACGCCGATATCGCCCACGCCTTGATGAGCATTAACGCCGTCAAGGGCGTAGAAATTGGCGCCGGGTTTGCCAGCATTGAGCAGAAGGGCACGCAGCACCGCGATGAAATTACGCCACAAGGTTTTTTGAGCAATAACGCCGGCGGCATTCTCGGTGGCATTTCTTCCGGGCAGGATATTATTGCCAGCATCGCGCTCAAGCCTACCTCCAGCATTCGCCTGCCGGGGCGCAGTGTCAATGTGCGCGGCGAAGCGGAAGAGGTGGTCACACACGGTCGCCATGACCCGTGTGTAGGCATACGCGCCACGCCTATCGCTGAAGCCATGCTGGCGATCGTGTTGATGGATCACATGCTGCGCCACCGCGCACAGAATTGTGATGTGGTGTCGGCAACACCTGTTATTCCTGCAACAGCAAACTCATCTCGATAAATTTCTCCCTGCGCGTCATTTCGACCGAAGGCGACCGCCATGGAAGTTAGAGCAACGCAGGAGCAGTTGCCGGGAGAAATCCTTGTCTCAAGTCTCGAGTCTCGAACGAAAGTGAGAGAACTTTGAGAGATCTTCATAAGATCCCTCACTACGTTCGGGATGACAGTTATTCTTTGCGGTCGAAATGACAACATATCAACATATCAATTTGCGGTTTCTTTATGCCCTATTGGCGCTTATCAGCGTTTTATTTAATCTTCTTTTCATCGCTGGGTACCATGCTGCCTTACTGGGGGCTGTATCTCGAGTCGCTGGGCTTTAAGCCCGCGCAGATTGGCGAATTGATGGCGCTGGTTATGGCCACTAAAATCATCTCACCCAATGTATGGGGCTGGATTGCCGATCACACGGGCAAACCAATGGCGATTGTGCGTCTGGGATCGCTGGCCGCTGCCGTGGCGTTCAGCGCCGTGCTTTTTGGGCATAGCTTCCTGTGGCTGGCGGTGGTGATGACCGTATTCAGCTTTTTCTGGAACGCGTCCTTACCGCAATTTGAAGCCACTACATTCAGCCACCTCGGCAATCAAGCGCATCGTTACAGCTCCATTCGTCTGTGGGGTTCAATTGGTTTTATCCTGGCGGTGACCGTGCTCGGCTCTATTTTTGAGGCAGTGGGTATCGGCGCGTTGCCTGCGATTTTGTTGACCTTGATGATCGGCATCTGGCTGATGAGCTTGCTGGTGCCGGAGCGTGAATCGCCAGTGATTTCAGATCACCTGCCATTACGTGAGGTGCTGCGGCGCCCGGAAGTGATTGCTTTGCTGGTGGTATGTTTTTTGATGCAAGCCAGCCACGGCCCGTATTACACGTTTTACTCAATTTATTTAGAAGGCCACGGTTATTCCCGCACTCTCATCGGTTGGCTGTGGGCGCTGGGGGTGATCGCCGAAGTGCTGGTATTCATGTTCATGCACCGTCTGGTGCCGCGCTTTGGCCTGCGTAATATCTTTCTTGCCAGTTTGTTATGTGCGGCACTGCGCTGGGCGCTCATCGGCTTGTACGTAGATAATCTGCCTATCATGATTTTCGCGCAAACACTGCACGCCGCCAGCTTTGGCATTTACCATGCTGTTTCAATTCAACTCATCCACCAATATTTTACAGGACGCAACCAGGGGCGCGGCCAGGCGCTCTACAGTAGCCTCAGTTTTGGCGCGGGTGGTGCGGCGGGCAGTCTTTACAGCGGCTATATGTGGAGCAGTGCCGGGCCATTGGCTACGTATTTCCTGGCGGCGATTATTGGCGCCGTCGCATTTTTAGTGGCGTGGCGTTCAGTACGTATTGAGTCTTGATGTCTATTTGGGGTCTACCATAGACTCGGCGCTGGCGCAAAACATCGGCAGCATGCCGGGGTTTGGCGACACCACTATGGCAGAACTAGGGGGCGGGCCTCGGCACGATTGAGCGTTTTGACACCGAGGCCGGGCTGGTCTTGTAGGTGGGTAGGGCGACCCTGGACAACCGTTCAGGCAAAAAGACCGGTGCCAAGGTATCACTGCAGGTTAATACCCGCGCCAAGGCGGCCATGAGGGGGGCGGTGGCACGGCATAGCCCCTCTCACGCGCTTGCTATGACAAGAAGCGCGCAGAAGGAAAAAACATAACCCGGCCATTCGTTCCTTGGGTCGCCATCGGGCGCGGGTGATCTGGCCTAGGGTGAAACCGGGGAAGTCCTACGAAATCCGTGAAAAAAGCATGAAAATTTAAACGGGATGTTCACGTCTTGATTTTTGACATTCTTTGCTTAAAACAACTGCTGAATATTCCTGCGGACACCATAATATAATATTAAATTATAATTTAAGAATATATTATTACTTTTTATTCTAAGTTAACTCCCCTATAGTTCGCTCCACATGCATTACACAACTCCAAGGAGATTAGCGATATGCGTTGGCGGTTATTAGCAGGGTTTTATAGCGTGATTCTGTCACTCGCAACGGGTTCGCCCGCCTTCGCGGATACGGTTATACGCGTCGGGCATCTTCCCAATCTCACCCACCCTCAGGCGCTGGTGGGGCGGGCGACAGGTGAATTCGAAAAAAATGCCGGAGCCAAGGTTGAATGGACGGCGTTTAATGCAGGCGCATCCGCCATGGAAGCCTTGCTGGCAGGCGAGCTGGATCTTGCCTATGTCGGCCCCAGCCCCGCGCTCAACGTCTATGTCCGCTCCAAGGGTCGGGTGTTGCGCGTCGTTGCCGGTGCGGCCAGTGGCGGCGTAGCGCTGGTGGTGCGCAAGGATGCGGGCATTCGCAACCCGGCTGATCTGAAAGGCAAGCGGGTAGCGGTGCCGGGGCTGGGCAATACCCAGGATGTCGCGCTGCGTTCCTGGCTCAAGGCCAAGGGTCTGGATAGCGGCGTGCAGGTTATGCCGGTCAAAAACCCGGAAATTTTTACCCTGTTCCGGCGCAAGGAACTGGACGCCGCCTGGGTGCCCGAGCCATGGGCCACGCGTCTGATACAGGAAGCCGGTGGCGTATTGTTTGTGGACGAAAGAGACTTGTGGCCGGAGGGCAAATTTCCCTCCACCCTGCTGGTCGTCCGCACTGATTTTCTGGTGAAAAACCGTGCCTTGGTTAAACGCTTTGTCGCCACCCACATCGGTTTGACAGAAGCGATAGTCCAGAAGCCTGACGAGGCCAAGCGCAACATCAACGCGCAGTTGACCAAGCTGATGGGCAAACCCCTGCCCGCAGCGCTATTGGATGAAGCCTTTAGCGGCATCGCCGCCACTTACGATCCCATCCCCGGCGCACTGCTGAAAGCTGCCAGACAGGCTTGGGAATTGAAGTATCTGCCGGGTGCCCAACCACCCGATGTGGCACCCATTTTTGACCTGTCACTGCTCAATGAGGCGCTGCGCGAACGCGGCAAACCCCTCATAGCTGTCCCCGCTACAGTCAAACGCTAACACTGGATCAGGAGAAGCGCGATGCCCAAGGTAGAGATCAACGGCGTATCCCAGGTATTCTGGTCGCAATCCGGCGCAGTGCAGGCGCTGGCGGAGACGTCACTGTCGATAGATGAAGGCGAATTCGTCTGTATCGTTGGCCCGTCGGGTTGCGGTAAATCCACCCTGCTGAACCTGGTCGCAGGGCTGGCAAAGCCGGACACCGGTCAAGTGATCGCAAATGGCAAACCCGTGACCGGCCCCGGCCCCGACCGCGTGGTGATGTTTCAGGAATCCGGCCTTTTTCCGTGGCTTAACGTCCTGCAAAACGTCATGTTCGGGTTAAAGATGGCCGGCGTGCCCGAGCCGGAAAGGCGTGAACGTGCCGAAAAGCTGCTGCACATGGTGCATTTGTCGCGCTTCACCCAGGCATGGGTGCATGAACTATCGGGCGGCATGAAACAGCGCGTGGCTCTGGCGCGGGCATTGGCACCGAACCCTGACATCCTGCTCATGGACGAACCGTTTGCCGCGCTGGACGCCCAGACGCGGGACATGCTCCACGACGAACTGGAAGACTTGTGGGCGAGCACCCGCAAAACCGTCATCTTCGTAACCCACAATGTGCGCGAAGCAGTGCGGCTCGGCACCCGCGTCATCGTCATGACCGCCCGTCCGGGCCAGGTAAAGAACACCTATGAAATTGACCTGCCCCGTCCCCGACATATTGAGGACATTGGACTGGTCAAAATCGCGGCGACCATCCGCGATGACTTGCGTGACGAAGTGTTACAGGCCACCCACGAGGAAGGAATAGACTGATGAATACCGTTGCGCACCAAGAATCATCTGCAGCGCTCACCGCTATCTCGCATGCCAGGGCGCGCAAAGACCGGCTCGACCGCTGGCGCATTTATGCTATGCGTGTGGCATTTTTTGCATCCCTGATTGGCCTGTGGCACACATTGGTGTGGCTGGAAGTATGGGATGAAATGATTTTTCCCTCATTGCCGCAGGTAACAGAAACATTGTGGCTTGGCATAAGCGATCAATCGCTGCCGACCGCCATCGCTATCAGCATGCAACGGCTACTGATCGGGTATGGACTGGCGCTGTGCATCGGCATACCGCTCGGCCTGTTGCTTGCGATGGGGCTACAGGCACTGCCGAGTATTTGCTGGCTGCCTCTGGCGGTGCTGTGGTTCGGCCTGGGCGAGAGCGCGATGATCTTTGTGGTGGTGATGGGCGCCGTCATGGCGCTGACCCTGTCGACACGCGACGGGGTCAAAAACCTGCCGCCACTTTATATGCGGGCGGCCCATGTGCTGGGCGCCAGCGGCTGGCGGCTGTACGTCCATGTGATGTTGCCTGCCACGCTGCCCGCCGTACTGACCGGAGCAAAGCTGGGCTGGTCGTTTGCCTGGCGCTCATTGATGGCCGCTGAGCTGCTGCTGGTGGGGGTGGGTCTGGGCTCATTGCTGGAACGAGGCCGCGAACTGCACGATATGTCGCTGGTGGTGGCGGTGATGATGGTCATCATGTTCGTTGGCCTGATGACCGATCGCTGGCTGTTCAGCCGTCTGGAACAACGGTTCGTCCATCGCCGCTGGGGAACAGCGGCATGACACCCTGCATCTGGATCATGCCTGGAAAGGCTCCAGGCATGATCAGGCTGCTTTACGTTGCTCAATTACACAAATCCTATCGATTTACCAACATACCGGTCACTCGTGCTCGTGGGGTCACGTCTTGATTTTTGACATTATGCGTTCAAGCAACCCATCTTTACAATGTCGATGGCGTAAAGCAAGGCATCAAAGCCCGCGTGCCTATATAATAAAGCCAGGGTTTTAAAAAATCAGGAAAATTCATGCAAGACATACTCGCAAAAGCGGCGCACATCAAGCTGGTGATTTTTGATGTGGATGGTGTACTCACCGATGGCAGTTTGTATTATGACGCGCAAGGCCGCGAGCTTAAGGTGTTTCATTCGCGTGACGGCCATGGCATGAAAATGCTGCAAAATACCGGTGTGGAAGTTGCTGTAATTACCGCGCGCACGTCTGAAGCGGTGTCGCACCGCATGACGGGGCTGGGCATCAAGCATGTGTATCAAGGCCAGCAAGATAAATATGCAGCGTTTCAAAACCTGCTGGTTAAGCTTGATCTTGACGCCAGCCAGGTGGCGTATGTGGGTGATGACGTGATTGATCTGCCGGTGATGTTGCATGTGGGGTTGGCGATTGCGGTTCAGGATGCGCATTCGCTGGTAAAGCACCATTGCCATTGGCAAACGCCGAGCATGGGTGGGCGCGGCGCGGCGCGCGAGGTGTGTGAGTTGATTATGGAAGCGCAACACACCCTCGACGCGCAATTGCGCGTTTATCTGGCGCCTGAGCCTGTCTGATACTTCATATGGATATCATAAAGAATAATTGGCGCTGGGGATTGGTTGTGCTGGCGCTTGCCGCGCTGGCGGCCTTGAGTAACTGGTTACAGCAGTCGGCGGAACAGGCGGCACCAGCACGCGCCAGCAGTGAGCGCCATGATCCGGATTTTTATCTGAAGGATTTTACCCTCACCACCATGGATAAAACCGGCGCGCCGCGCAATCGCCTCGAATCTCCTTACATGGTACATTATACAGATGATGATACTTCTGAAGTGACCACGCCACGTATGCAAGTTTTTAGAAAGGATGCGCCGCCTTGGCATATTGATGCAGGGTCGGGGGTGATACTCTCTGAAGGAAAAACTGTACTGTTGCGTGATGGCGTCGTAATCAGCCGGAACAATCCGCAAAATGGACAGCACACTACGCTCCGCACCCCGGATTTAACTGTCACGCCCGATAGCGAATCTGCCGAAACTGCCAGCCCGGTGAATTTTACTGACAGCGCCGGCAATGTCGTCGATGCCGTTGGCATGCGCGCTAATTTCAGGGATGAGCGCCTGGAATTGCTTTCGCAGGTAAGAGGAAAATATGTTTCAACAAAGAATTAATGCAATGCGGATTTGTCTGGCGGCCTGCCTGTGCCTGATCGGGCTGTGGCCGCTCACCAGCGCCGCAATGACGGGCGATAAAGAACAACCCATCACCATTGAAGCGGACCGCGTCGATATCGACGATAAAAAAGGTGTGAGCATCTACCAGGGCAAAGTGCGTGTGACGCAGGGCAGCATGGTGATGACAGCCGACACCGTAACTACCCACGCGGTGGGTGATAAGCAGGCCAGGCAGCGCGAGCTGGATAAAATAATTGCCGTGGGTGCGCCTGCGCATTTCCGTCAGTTACTCGATACCAAAGATGCCAAAACCGGCAAGAATGAAGAAATGCGCGGCCAGGCGCTACGCATCGATTATTTCGCACGGGAAGAGCGCCTGGTATTGCAAGGTGGCAGCCATATATGGAAAGAGGGCGATGAATTTTCCGGAAATGTTATTGAATATGACGTTGCCCAGGAAACGGTAAAGGCCGCGATGGGAAATGTTGGGGGACAGGCAGGGGAGGGTCCCCCGGAGCGGGTGCATGCAGTGATTCAACCGCGCCGCAAAAAAGACGCCAAGGCGCCATGAGTTTTTTTCTGTGAGCCTCATGCCGTGAGTGTTTTAATCGCACATGATATTGCCAAACGCTACCGCTCGCGCAATGTCGTGAATGGCGTATCGCTGGAAGTGAACAGCGGTGAAGTGGTCGGCCTGCTAGGGCCCAATGGCGCGGGCAAGACCACCTGCTTTTACATGATCGTGGGTCTGGTGCCGTGTGAAAGTGGCGCCATCACCCTGGATGGCGCGGACATCACCCACTATCCCATGCACGCCCGGGCGCGTATGGGGGTGGGCTATCTGCCTCAAGAGGCCTCGGTTTTCCGTAAGCTTAGCGTCGCTGATAACATTCTGGCGATTTTGCAAACTATTGCGGGATTAAGCCGCGCGCAGCAGCAGGAACATCTGGAGCAATTGCTTCAAGAACTGCATATCGGCCATATCCGCACCAGTTTAGGCATGAGCTTGTCAGGCGGTGAACGGCGCCGGGTTGAAATAGCACGGGCGTTGGCGACCCGGCCGCGTTTTATTTTGCTGGATGAGCCTTTCGCTGGTGTCGACCCTTTGTCCGTCATTGATATTCAGAACATAATTAACCACTTATGCGCAAAAGGCATTGGCGTGTTAATTACTGACCACAATGTGCGCGAGACGCTTGGTATTTGCGGGCGTGCCTATATCATGAATGCAGGCACTGTTATTGCAGCCGGTTCACCGGATGATATTATTAATAATCAGGAAGTTAAAGATGTTTACTTGGGGCAGCAGTTCCAATTGTAGCAAGCGTGGCAAAACGGGTTACACTACACTAACTCCCCCATTGAGATCACGGCGTGATATATTACTCGGATTACCTGCTGGATCGTCCCTTTTATTAATATGAAACAGTCACTTCAACTTCGGCTTGGGCAGCATCTTACCATGACGCCCCAACTGCAACAGGCGATCCGCCTGCTGCAGTTGTCTACGCTTGAACTGCAAACCGAGGTGCAGCAAGCTTTGGAAGCGAATCCCCTGCTGGAGCTCGCCGAAGAAGGGGAGCCCGAATCCGTGGCGGCTTTCGAGCAGGAAATGCAATCCTCGCTTCAAATGGTTGAAGATTTGCTGCAAGCCGCAGAACATTCTGAAGCCCAGGAATACATGTCCACCGAAATTACCGGTGGCATTATGGACAACATGTCCACGACGTCTACAAGTGCTGACAACGCCGACCTGCCCAATGGTGGCCTGGATGGAGAAAGGCACGAAGCTGACGTGGGTATGCAGCTCTCCGAAATTCCTGATGACCTGCCGGTCGATAGCTCGTGGGATGAAATTTATGATTCCCTGCCGCAGACATCCAGCGGCGATCAGGATGGGCGTGAATACGAAACGCAGGGAGAATCGCCCGCAGCATTGTACGATCATCTGACATGGCAGATGCGCATGACGCCCTTTAGCGAAACCGATGCAATTATTGCCACCGCTATCATTGATTCAATTAATGATGATGGCTATCTGACCAGCTCCCTGGAAGATATCTGGACCAGCCTGAAACAGGATCTCGACATAGATCTGAGCGAAGTGAAGTCGGTATTACAGCATGTGCAAACTTTCGACCCGCCGGGTGTGGCTGCCCGTGACTTGCGTGAATGTTTATTAATCCAGCTACAGCAATATGCGTCATCCACCCCGTGGCGCGAACAGGCCATGCACATCGTGCGGGAACATCTGGATCTATTGGGAAGCCATGATTACGCACAGTTGATGCGCCGCATGAAGGTGTCCCAGCCAGAACTGGCACAGATTAATGGCCTGATTCAAAAATTAAATCCCCGCCCCGGCAGTCCTTATTCCAGCAACACCTCCGAATATGTCATTCCTGATGTGTTCGTCAGAAAAAAACGCGGTGTATGGCGTGTCGAACTCAACGCAGAAGCCATGCCGCGAATCCGCATTAATTCCCAATATGCGGGCTTGATCAAGCGTGCCGACAACAGCACTGACAATACCTATTTAAGAAATCATTTGCAGGAAGCGCGCTGGTTTATCAAAAGCCTGCAAAGCCGTCATGAAACATTGTTGCGTGTCGCATCATCCATTGTGGAGCGCCAGCGTGCCTTTCTTGACCATGGCCCCGAAGCCATGAAGCCCTTGGTATTGCATGATATTGCTGAGGTGGTGGGCATGCATGAATCAACCATTTCGCGGGTGACTACGCAGAAATATATGCACACGCCGCAAGGGATTTTTGAGCTTAAATATTTCTTTTCCAGCCATGTGTCCACGGCAGAGGGCGGCATGTGTTCCGCCACTGCAATACGTGCCTTGATCAAGAAATTGGTGGCTGCGGAAAATCCGCAAAAACCGCTCAGCGATAGCCAGCTTGCCGATCTTCTTGCGCAACAAGGCATCAATGTAGCGCGCCGCACGGTGGCGAAATACCGTGAAGCATTGACGATCGTGCCTTCCAGTGAGCGGAAGCGATTAACCTGATTATTTTTCAGTAACATTCCTGTCAGGGTGAGGGGGATGTTTTGAAGGGCGCCTCTATAAATGCGATCAAGGTGCGAGGGCAAGGCGAAAATAGGCGAAAAAGCGGAGTGTACACGTAGTACATGAGCATTTTGAGCCTATTTTCAACGCAGCCATCGCGGCTTCAGCGAATTTATAGAGGTGCCCTTAAATCAAGCAAAGGAATGCCACGGTGATGTAAGTTAACACATTCCCCTGCACAGCTTAATGGCGTGCTTTGGATGAGGTATTGCGAAAGAACATGCAAATAGCAGATTTAGTAACACCCGAACGTGTTGCCTGCAGCGCTAAAATAAGCAGCAAGAAACGCGCGTTTGAATTATTGGCTGAATTGCTTGCTAAAAATCAGCAGGGATTAAGCCAGGCAGAAATCATGGACAGCTTGCTGGCGCGTGAGCGTCTGGGCAGTACGGGTTTAGGGCACGGTGTGGCGATCCCGCATGGCCGCAGTAAAAAATTGAGCCGCGCCATCGGCGCTTTTGTGCAGCTTGAAAAAGGCATAGACTTTGATGCCATTGATAACCAACCGGTAGACTTGTTATTTGTGCTGCTGGTGCCAGAGCAATGCACTGACGAGCACCTGCAAGTGCTGGCAAGTCTGGCCGAGATGTTGGGTGATGATCTCATGCGGGATAAACTGCATGCAGCCAAAAGTTGTGAAGAATTATGCGGGTTGATGGGGGCTTCTGTTGCGCAGGCGCCAGGCATTGATGCACCCCGTGCCCCACATGCCTGAACCTTATGCCTACCTCCCTTTCAACGCGCATATTATTTGATTTTCACCGCGAAAAACTTGCGCTGGAATGGTTGGCGGGCCACTCGGGCGGGGAGCGGCCCATTAATGTATGCAAACAGCCCCCAGCCACAAATTTCGCCGCGCAGGGATGCGCAAGTGCCTTGGGCGCAGGATGCGCAGGAGCGGCCTCTGCCTCGCCATCGTTAGGCGCGCCATCCAAAACTCCTGAAAATAGGGCGCTGATCGGGCGGCTTAATCTTATTTATCCTAACCTGATCCAGGTATTGGGTATTTCAGAATTGGCATATCTGGCAGGGCTGGGCAAAAACTCGCATGAGGACGCATTGCGGCAGTTGTTTGAGAGTAAACCTGCCGTTGTCATAATCGCCGATAAGCAGCATGCTTCCCCGGTGCTGGCCACTGAATTGATTCACTATGCCGAACGCAGTGGCACGCCGCTGCTTGCTTCCCTGTTGTCCAGTGATGCAATAATTAATCATCTGCATTATTATTTGGCTAATTTGCTGGCTGATAAAGTCGTATTGCATGGCGTGTTTATGGAGGTGTTAGGCATAGGCGTGCTGCTTACCGGAGACAGTGGGGTAGGAAAAAGCGAGTTGGCACTGGAGCTGGTGAGCCGCGGAAACCGTCTTATTGCCGATGATTCGCCCGAGTTTTCATGCATTGCACCTGATACCTTAAATGGCACCTGCCCAGCATTATTGCGGGATTTTCTTGAAGTACGAGGATTGGGTGTATTGAATATCCGTGCCATGTTTGGCGACAGTGCAATCAAGAATAATAAATATTTGCGGCTCATTATTCATCTCAAACAAATGAGTGATGAAGAGGTGCGCAATATGGACCGTTTGCAGGGTAATCATAGTACGTGCAGGATTTTAGAGGTTAACGTGCCGCAAACCGCCTTGCCCGTGGCGCCGGGCCGCAATCTGGCGGTGCTGGTTGAGGGGGCGGTGCGCAACCATATATTATCTTTCAGCGGTTATAGTGCCGCGAGTGATTTTGCGGAACGGCAACGCCAACATATGGTACAGGCAAGCGATGAAACTGCTCATAGTTAGTGGATTATCCGGCTCAGGCAAGAGTATTGCGCTTCATGCGCTGGAAGATCTGGACTATTACTGCATTGACAATCTTCCCATGGAATTATTATCCGCTTTTGCGGCGCAGATGAGCAGTGCCAAGAGCCAGTATCACGATGCGGCCGTGGGTGTGGATGCGCGTAATCTTGCCACTGATTTTCAGGATTTCCCGCAAATTATCAGCAACATCAAGCAAGCTGGATTGCAATGTGAAATATTTTTCCTGGACGCAGATGATGGTACGTTGTTCAAACGATTTAGCGAAACCCGGCGTAAACACCCCCTGACCCGCATGGATGTATCGCTGGCGGAAGCGATACGTGCCGAGCGTAGATTGCTCGAACCCATTGCCGCGCTTGCAGATTGGCATATTGATACCAGCCGGACCAATATCCATCAATTGCGTAGCTTGATCCAATCGCGTGTGGCACGGCAAATTGCGCTATCGCTGTCTTTTGTATCCTTTGGCTATAAGCATGGCATGCCGGTGGATGCTGATTTTGTGTTTGATGTGCGATGCCTGCCTAATCCACACTGGGAACCGCCAATGCGGTTATTGACGGGGCTGGACTCGGATGTTGTACATTTCCTGGAGAGCCACTCCATGGTCGAGCAGATGTTCAGTGATATTAAAAAGTTTCTGGAAACCTGGATTCCCCAGTTTGAAGCGGAAAATCGCAATTATGTAACGGTTGCTATTGGGTGTACCGGTGGTCAGCATCGTTCTGTTTATCTGGTGGAACGGTTAGCGGCTTATTTTTTGCGTACTCGACCGAATGTGTTGAGGCGCCATAGAGAGTTGGCTTGATGATTGGGTTATTGATAATTACACATAATAACATCGGCGCTGAGTTGATTGAGACCGCCACCGCGATGTTGGGCGTGTGTCCCGTGATGGTAGCTGTGCTTTCAGTAAAGCCTGACAGTGACCCTGATGCAGTATTGCGTGAGGCGCAACATTCTATAGTTGGGCTTAACAGGGGCGCGGGGGTGCTGGTATTGACGGATATGTATGGTTCTACCCCGAGCAATATTGCTGCTCATCTTGTTAATGAAAAGCAGGTAAAGGTTGTTGCGGGTATAAATTTGCCAATGTTGGTGCGGGTGCTTAATTATCCACAACTTGATCTGCATCAATTAGCGGATAAAGCATTGAGCGGTGGCCGTGACGGTATTTTATTATGCAAGCCATGAGTGTCGTGAATCAGGAGTATCGGAACATGAAACGGCGTCTTTTTTCGCCATACGTCGTTGCAACCCCTTGCCGCACAATGAGTGCGGCGGCGGGTCTGCGCCTGGTCTGGCAAAAAAATCCATCCGTTTCATCCTGTTCCGATATTCCTTATTCACGACACTAGCGGAGGCGTGATTTTTCATGGTACGTAAAGAAATTATTATAATTAATAAACTGGGTTTACATGCCCGTGCCGCTTCCAAGTTTGTGATTCTGGCATCAGGGTTTAAAAGTGACATCCATCTGGCGCGTGGCGTGCGTGAAGTGAATGGTAAAAGCATTATGGGTGTAATGATGTTGGCCGCAGGCCGTGGCACATCAGTTACACTGACAGCAGAAGGCGAAGATGAGCAGGCCGCCGCACTGGCATTGGAGAACCTGATTAACGAGCGTTTTGGTGAGGATGAGTAAGGATTAGTTGTATGTAGATTCTGGATACGTCAGAAGTTCGATAAGCAATAACCATTTTTCCACAGGATGGTGATTTTAGGATTATGGGACTGATACTGACAGGGGTGGGTGTATCAAAAGGGATTGCTATCGGCAATGCCTGCGTGTTGAACCGTGATCAGTTTGAGATTAATGAATATGTTCTGCCCAAGCATCTTGTTGCTGAAGAAGTGGCGCGATTTCGGCAGGCGTTAGCCACCGCCAAAAAACAACTTAAAGAAATACATCGCAAAATCCCCCGTAACACTCCGATTGATATTGCCTCTTTTCTCGAAACGCACGTATTGATGCTGGATGACAGTGCGTTATCTGATGTTCCTGTAAGGCTGATAAAAAGTCAGCAATGCAATGCGGCGTGGGCATTGAAGCAGCAACGGGATGCCCTGGTAGGTGTATTTGAAGCCATGGATGACCCCTATTTGCGCACGCGTAAAGATGACATTGATCATGTGGTGCATCGTATACTGCGTATATTACTCAACCATGCACCCCAACCTTTTGAGGCTTCGGATAATCGCCTTGCTGGCTGTGTCATGGTGGTGGGAGATTTATCACCGGCCGATTCGCTGTTAATGCACCAGCAAGGCATCGCCGCTTTTGTGACGGAGTCGGGTGGAGTGACTTCCCATGCGACGATTCTGGCGCGCAGTCTGGGCATTCCTGCGGTTGCCGGTGTGCGGCATGCCCGGCGTGATATTCCGCACAATGCTGTCGTGGTCATTGATGGTCAGCAAGGCTTGGTGCTGGTCGATCCTGATGAACATGCATTACGTTATTTTCGCGCCAGGCAACGTGAAGAAAAGCGGTATGTTACGCAGCTTGCCAAGCTCAAGGATCAGCCTGCTGTTACCCGTGATGGCGTGACGATTACGTTGCAGGCCAATGTCGAATTGCCCGACGATCTGCATGCCCTGAAGCGCGTGGGTGCAACTGGTGTGGGTTTATACCGCACCGAATTTCTGTTTATGAACCGTGCGCAGTTGCCCAATGAAGATGAACAGTTGCACGCCTATTTGCATATTGTGCGCGGTATGAAAGGTGCGCCGATTACCATTCGCACCCTTGATTTGGGCGCTGACAAAATGTTGAATGGCTATCGCATTGGTATGCAGGGCGCGACTAATCCGGCCTTGGGGCTGCGTGCGGTACGCTTATGCTTAAAAGAACCATCGTTATTTCGCACCCAGTTGCGTGCGATTCTGCGGGCTTCAGCGCACGGTGCGGTGCGCATGATGATTCCCATGTTGTCTGCGCCGCATGAGCTGGCCCAGGTGATGCATCTGGTGGATCAGGTAAAGCAGGAACTCAAGGAAGAGGGACGTAAATATGATGAAAAAATGCCGATTGGAGGTATGATTGAAGTGCCTGCCGCCGCATTGATGGCCGATGTTTTTGCGCGTCAACTGGATTTCATGTCGATCGGCACAAATGATTTGATTCAGTACGCGCTGGCGACGGATCGTATTGATGAAGCCGTCAATTATCTTTATAACCCCCTGCATCCGGGGGTGCTGCGCTTGATCGATATGACCATTAGCGCCGGACGTGAGGCGAACACACCGGTCGCCATGTGCGGTGAAATGGCGGGTGATAAGCGTTACACACGATTGTTGCTGGGAATGGGGCTTAACCAGTTCAGTATGCATCCCGCGATGCTGCTGGAGATCAAGAGCGTTGTTCAGGCAAGCAACCTGGCTGAATTGAGAAAAATGGCGCGTAAGGTATTGAGATGTTCAGATCCCGATGAGATTAATGCCCTGGTAGACAAGATGAATGCGTGAGCTTGATCCTGCAATTTAAAAAATGTAACTTTTATTTCCAATTCCTCTGCATTTTTCATACACTTGCGGTCATCAACCAAAAAAAGCTGAACGATGACTGAGTCCTCTCCCCAAGAAACACGTCAAGGACGTATCAAGACCCTTACCGCCGCGCTGGCGACAGCGCTGCAAAGCGGGGTGTTGGTCAACGTCCGTAAAATGCTTAACAGCCTGCACCCAGCGGAAATCGCGCGGCTTCTGGAGTCCCTGCCGGCGCGTGAGCGGCGTTTGGCGTGGGAGCTGATTGAGGCTGATCTTGAAGGGGACGTGCTGTCTTATGCCAGTGACGAAGTGCGTGCGCTGCTCATACGGGAAATGGATGCGCAAGAACTGGTAGCGGCGACGGAAGGGCTGGACACCGACGATCTGGTGGATATTTTGCAGGACTTGCCGGATGTGGTTATCCACACCGTGTTGCAGTCCATGGACGAACAGGATCGTCATCGTGTGGTGTCCGCATTGTCTTATCCCCAAGACACTGCCGGTGGATTGATGAACACCGATACTATCACGGTACGTCCTGACGTGACGCTGGATGTGGTGTTGCGCTATCTGCGCCAGCGTGGCGAAATTCCTGAGACCACCGATAGCCTGATCGTAGTGACGCGTGCCGACCAATACATTGGCCTGTTATCCCTGGCCACACTGCTGACGCGGGATCCCGCGTTCACAGTTGCCGAAGTAATGGTGCGTGATGTGGCGGGCATTCCCGCCACCCTGCCTGCCACTGAAGTAGCGCACCTGTTTGAACAGCATGACTTGATCTCTGCGCCGGTTGTTGACGTTGATGGTAGCCTGTTAGGCCGCATCACCATTGACGATGTGGTGGACGTGATCCGTGATGAAGCCGAGCATTCCGTGATGAGCATGGCGGGTTTGCGCGAAGAAGAAGATATTTTTGCGCCGGTCATCGCCAGTGCGCGGCGGCGTGGTGTATGGCTGGGTATTAACCTTGCCACGGCATTTCTGGCGTCATGGGTGATTGGCCTGTTTGAAGCCACGCTCCAACAAATCGTCGCGCTTGCGGTGTTGATGCCAATCGTTGCGAGCATGGGTGGTATCGCCGGCAGTCAAACCATCACCCTCGTGATACGCGGCATGGCGTTGGGCCGTGTCGGGGTTGCCAATGCGCGTCAGTTGGTAATGAAAGAACTTGCCGTGGGTGCATTGAATGGTGTGCTATGGGCCCTTGTAGTAGCAGCCGTGGCCACTCTATGGTTCCACGATTACAAGATCGGCGCCATCATTGGCGCCGCCATGATCATTAACCTGGTAGTGGCCGCTTTGACGGGCGCCGTGCTGCCTTTGATAATACGCAGAATGGGCGCAGACCCCGCATTGGCGGGCACGGTAATTTTAACCACCGTCACCGACGTGGTTGGATTCATGGCTTTTTTAGGCCTGGCAACGATATTTTTGCTGTAGGAGATAATGCCGGAAAGCGTGCCGTGGAAAAGAGGTTCCACGGCACGTTGCATATGAAAAATTAATTGTCATCCCGAACGAAGTGAGGGATCTTGCTTAAGATTCCTCACTGTGCCCGGAATCACACAGAAATACCCTGCAGCTTGCTGTGGGGGTTTTTATTTGGATGCGCTTTCATCGCGCCAATTAATGCGTCTTCACCTTAGATTTACTAATTTACTACGTACTCATTGGAATTGATGCGTCTTCACCTCGCCGCGCTGGCGGTGGGCGAAATCCTGTAACTGCCGACGCGCCGCGTCAAAAGCATCACGTATGGCCACATACAGATCTTCATGGGATTCCCGCTTCACCACCAATTCTGAACCCGGCACCGTTAAGTCGATGCGCACGTTATACAGTACGCCCTGATGTTGATGGCGGTGCGGTGCTTCAACCAGGACGCGGCAGCCCATGATCTTGTCATAAAACGTATCCAGTTTAGCGGCTTTTTCGCGAATTGATTGATCTGCTATCTCCGAAAGAGAAACATCACGCGCTGTGATCTGTAACGGTAATTTCATATTGATCTCCTTGAGTGTTAGGTTCTGTTGACATTCTGAATCTACTGCGGCTGTGTAGGGTCAAATACCGCAAAGCGTACTCCTTACAGACGACTTAACGTACTGCAAGTACGCCTGCGTCATCCTCCAGTCCGTGCACTTTGCGGTATTTGACCCTACGCACCCTCGCTACGATCCAGAATGTCAACAGAACCTAGCAAAGATGTGTTGGTAAATCGCTTGAACATATAAAAGATCCATGCAATCAGCAAGACGGTGCGGCTACCCATATCATTTATCGGATCATTTCATCTATTTCAATAAGCCCTCCAGTGACTTCCTCTTTACCCCCAATCCCCTTTTAATCTAAGTTACTCTAATTACAGGAAATGCACAAATATTTAGGGATCGCTCAGGTTCGTATAGGGCATGAGCATCTACGATCAGTATGGATTAAATCAAGCATCCAGGCAACGGTGAATTTTTAACTAATATGTTTTCAACGATATGAATAATATAGACAATCTTTAGGGTGGAAAGTTGCTTTGAACTGCCGTAAAGTAATTGGAAATGGGTGAATAATGTCCCCTCCCTGACCCACTCAAGCCACCTTGACGTGAGCCGATACATAACTTGAATTGAAGCGTGCCTTGAGCTATAACATCATTTAACAAGGTCAGGATCACGCACGGCATACTTTATTAATAAAGAGGGGAGGAGTAATGACAACATCTTTTGAACCTGTAATAGGTGAATGGTATAAAACGCCTGAAGGCGCAGTCTTTGAAGTAGTCGCCCTTAACGAACATGATGGCACGATTGATGTGCAATACGCGGATGGCACAGTCGGGGAGTTTGACGCCGAAACATGGGGAATGCTGGAGGTGATGAGCACTGTAGCGCCCGCGGATGCGGCGGCTGAGTATGACAATATGGGCAGTGATGATTTGCATAGTATTGAAGAGTTGGACGGGATCCGTGAAGATTGGACGCAAAATAGTTTTGATGATTTTGACTGAATAATACAGTGGTTTTCAAGATTTTTACGATGCCAAAAAGTATTTTGTAACAATTATGTAGCATAAATGCCTTAAAAGTTACTCTATCCTGTCATCTTATATTCATGGTCATGTGCGAAACTCCTGCTCATTCTGTGGGCAACATGAGATATCGCTATGCGCCGTGCTCCTTACTCTTCCTTGCTGTGGCCACTGCCATCGACCACACGCACCGTGTCCGAAATACCACCCTGCCACCGTGCCGCACGTGCGGCGCTTGGAGTGAGTGATGCATCCCCGGAAATGTATGCTGCATCGCTACCGTTTGCACCGGGTGATACCACTGCGGGATCTGAAAGTGAATTGCAAACTGCGGTGCTGGGTAACGAGCACAATGTTGATCTGCCACTGCACATCCGCAACTCCAATTTTTTCGCTAATGTCATAAAGCACGCACTGGCGCGCGAGACGCCGAAGAAAGCCATCACCGCCATTGAAACTTATCTCACTGAGAACCCCAGCCAGGTCTGGGAAAACAGTTGGATACGCTTGCCGTTAAAACAGCTCAACTCGTTCGCGTTACGTGTGTTGAACGAGGATATGCGCGCCGATCGTTCTGATGCAGGTAGTGCGCCGCGCGACGACAAGCACAAGTTCTTTCTACGTGATGAATACGGTACGGAGCACGTGCGCCTGCCCATCAGCTATCTGCTCAAGTTGACGCTGGCACAGCTACTTGGCACCCGCGAGCGTGTGCCAAGCACTATCTACCACACCGCTTATCGCCTGATGGACCACTACATCAACGACAACTGCTCTCCGGAAACATTGTCGTTTTATGTGACGACTCTGTCACCAGAACATGGACAGGGACACGCGGTCGCGCGCGAGACGGCCAGGCGTTTCCTCCTGACACATCTGTTGTTGCAGTACGCTGATGAAGCTTTCGGCTTGCGCGCAACTGGTCAACAGGCGCTGGCATATTACTCGCCGCTGCCCCCGTTGCGCCAGAAACAGTTGAACAACTGCGTTTCTGACGCGCTGTATCGTGACCTGTTTTGCAGCCCGTGCCTGTCGGGTTGGGATCGCGGTGAGGAAAAATACCGCTATATGCGCCTGTGTCATGAAGTGTTGAGCCGCAGTCAGCTCAACGCCATCACCAAGCTACGCGATGCAGGCATCATCACCCGCAATCTGGTTGTGCTTCCCAACACCTCCAACGTGAGCCTGTCCAACAACGGCACGCACATCAGTCTGGGCAGTCTGCGTTTGAAACAGGCACTGGAAGATCCTGGATCCGGCTTCGGCGCGCGTCAGGAAAAGTATTTTTCCGATCTGGCCATCAAGATCGTGGAACATTTCCTGCCGCTGTTTGTGGGTACCTACACTGCCGCGCCGCAACGCTTGGCCTTCTCTGATTTCCATCCTGAAAAAGTGTTGGGCTTCTTGCCGCATCAACTGGACTTTACGCAACTGCGCATGCTATGGAGTGGCTGGAAGGAGAAGGCCGACCTGAAATTTTTCGGTTACCCGCTCACGCCGCTTGGCCCCACATGGCTCGACCGTACGTTGGCGCGCACGCTCAGTCTGGGCGGTGACTTTGTGCCTGATATGCGTCTGCTTGACTATTTGGTTGCGCTGGGCAGCACCGATCAGAGTACAGCATTAAACGGCATGCCTGGCAACAGTGAGCGTTTGAAACTGGATCTTGCCGACATGGGTGTGTTCGATGCGCGCATGTCGTTCTACATGCTGTATAAACCACGCGAACATGCGCAGGTGGGGTTTTCTGGTTTTGAGGGGCGTTACTACAGTCAGTTCGCGAGCTTTTCCGGCGACATGAGTCACGCCGTGCAAATGCAGGCGCTGCTCAGCGCGCTGGCCTATCACTACATCCTGCAAGGCACCACGCAGCATGTTCATGTGCCCGACACGCGTACGGTAGAAAGCGAGCGACGCCAGATCATGTTCGCGACTGCCATGGGCTTGCCGCATTTCTACGTGCGCAAGGACACCGCCAACACGTTCCTGAAAGAGATACTCGCATTTACCACTAAGACACGTCCTAGCCGCCGTTACCGTGCCTATCTGAAAGTTGATCTTGCCGACTATCGTCTGGCACTGTTGAAAAAAATGACCGCCGACGCCCCGGCATTGATTGAAGCACATGGTGCACAGGCCACAGTTGACGACGCACGTCGACGCATCGAATTTCCGGGCGAGAGTGCAGCAGGGCGGATAACCGCTGCCATCCTGGCGCAAACCGGCGCGAAATCGCCACAGCATTTGAGCGCGCCGGAGTTCAATCGCGCCGCTGAGGATTACTATCGTGGCCCGTTGCACGAAGGGTTTTTGCATGAGGCACTGGCATTCCTGCATGAAGATCTTCATGGGCTGGAAACCGATCCATGTATTGATCCCGCCCATAGACAAGCGCTGCGTCACACGCTGGTGCATTCAGCGCCGACAGAATTCCTGAAAAATGTGGAAGGGGGTGTACTACGTGCCACGTTGCCGCTCCATGAATTGCAGACGCTCATCGATTTGTTATTGATCACCGTCGACCGTGATGCACAGCGTGCGCAGAAAAATATTGACACTTCAACTAACGGGAGTACGCATGCTGCATCAGTATGTAGATCGGGCCACGGGTAACGTGTGTACCGAAACCTTGTTCGCCGATCGTTGGGTGAACTTTCTTTATTCCACTGCGCGCGAGAATGCGCCAGCGCTGTTTCGCGCGCTCACCGGGCAACGCGTGTCGAGCTTGCTGAGCTATCTTAACTACGACTTTGCGCCGGGTGCAAAGTTGTCTGGGCAGAGCCGATTTTTGCGCGATCTGGGCGTGAACTTGTCTGAGTGTGTGGACACCCCAGAAACACTCGACACGCCGCGCAAGATTTTTGAACGAAAAATCCGTTACTGGGACAGCCGTCCGATGCCGGGCGATCCGCGTGTGGTGGTGTCGCCAGCCGATGCCAAAGTTCTGATGGGATCACTGGCGCAACACTCCGCGCTGTTCATCAAGGACAAGTTTTTCAGCTACGAAGAATTGCTGGGAACGGACAAGACGGATTGGCTGTGTGCCTTCGATAGCGGCGACTTTGCCGTGTTCCGACTCACGCCCGACAAATACCACTACAACCACACGCCAGTCGCGGGCGTGGTGCGCGATTTCTACGAGATTCCCGGGCATTACCATTCCTGCAATCCGAGTGTGGTGGTGTTGCTGGCGACACCTTATTCCAAGAACAAACGCACCGTGACCATTATCGACACCGACATACCCGGCGGAACGAATGTGGGCTTAGTGGCGATGATCGAAGTGGTGGCACTGATGATCGGTGAAGTTGTGCAAGCTTACAGTGCAGTTCAATATTACGAACCGCGTTCGATAGTTGTGGGTGATTTTCTGCGGCGTGGCGCGCCAAAAAGTTTATATCGTCCCGGATCAAGTACCGACGTGTTGCTGTTTCAAGCGGGGCGTATGGCATTCGATGCCGATTTGGTGCGCAATCTCAGCCGTCACGATGCAATCAGCCGTTTTTCTTACGGCTTTAGCGCACCGTTGGTGGAGACGGATATAGGGGTGCGTGCGTCGATTGGCCGTGCGGTGGATAGCGACACAGATTTTTGGTAATAACCGGGAGGATTCATCATGCTTGAAACATTGTTTATCATTGCACTTGCTGTGGTTTTGTTCGCATTGTTGAGTTGGGGCTTTCGCACCTTGCCGGAAGAACGTTGGCAAATTGTAGCGACGATACCGCTGATAAAGGAAAGCGGGCGCTGGCGCGGCCTCAATCTTACCTACTACGGTGTATTTTCCGCGACCGCACACGTGCTGTCGGTGGTGGTGTTTTTCATTTTATTTGCGGCGATTCGCATCCCTGCCACTGCTACACTGGCGCTGGCTGCGCTAACGCTTGCAGTGTGCGTACCGGCATCACGTTGGGTAGCACGCGTGGTCGAAAAGAAGCCCCACACTTTTTCCATGGCAGGCGCATTTTTCGTCGGCGTCGTAGTGTTCCCGCCATTCGTATGGTTGATCAATGTCACCCTAGGTCAGCATCTTGGTTTCACGGTCGACTATCTGCCAGCCATGGCGGCTATCGTGGTGGCTTACGCTTTTGGTGAGGCGTTGGGCCGCCTGGCCTGTATCAGTTTCGGTTGCTGCTATGGCAGAGCACTGGATCAAACGCATCCACTGGCTCAGAAACTTTTCGCACGCTGGCATTTCATCTTTCATGGTGAAACCAAAAAGATCGCCTATGCCGCTGGTCTGGATGAAACCAAGGTCATCCCGGTGCAAGGTCTAACCGCTGTACTGTACGTTCTGACCGGATTGTTGGGCATGGCGTTGTTTTTGGCGGGTCACTACGCGGCGAGTTTCATTACTACCATGCTGATTACGCAACTGTGGCGTGTTTTTTCGGAAACCCTGCGTGCTGATCACCGTGGCGGTGGTGTCTTGTCGGCCTATCAAATCATGGCGCTTGTGGTATCGGCGTATGCTGTGGTGCTGAGTGTGTGGTTTGTTGACGCCGCGTCACCGCATGCAAACTTAGCCCTTGGATTGAGCGCGCTGTGGCATCCCGCTGTGCTGCTCATTCTGCAAATGCTATGGCTGGTGATTTTTATCTACACCGGACGTAGCGCCGTGACCGAAGCACATATGTCATTCCGTGTGTGCCGGGAAAAAATATGATTTTTTTTGAGTGTTCACAATGTGCTTATTTCTTCACGGGCTCTAAAGCGTGCAGCCAGCGGCTGTAAAGCATATCTGCCACCTTGTGTAATTCGCTGATACGCGCCTGCAATTTATCAGTCATTTGATCTGCGCTTTGTACAGTGGCTGAAGGGCTGGCAAGCTCATGCGGTGAACTGCACGCCCATTCCCTTACCATGTCGGTCGTCATTTCTACGTGGCATTGCAAGCCCAAGATGTTATCAATGACAAACGCCTGATTGGCACAATGCTGGCTTTGCAAAATGCGTGTCGCGCCTTGGGGGATAGTGAATGTCTCGCCGTGCCAGTGAAACAATAATAGGCGTTTAGGAAGACCCTTAAACCATTCCTGCGCCACCTCATTATCCACTTGTTCAGCATCAAGCCAGCCGATTTCTTTCACGGGATTAGTGGTAACTTTACCGCCGAGTGCCTTGCTGATGAGCTGTCCACCCAGGCAATGACCCAGCACCGGCATACCGATTGCGGCCGCCTGGCGAATCAATGTTAGTTCCTGATCAATCCACGGTAGCGGGTCATTCACACTCATGTTGCCACCCATAAAAACCAGGCCACTGGCGTTTTCTATAGTCTCAGGCACGGCATCGCCTTGGTCGATGCAGACCATGGCATAAGGGATGCTGCGCTGCTCTAAAAAATCAGCAAGATAGCCTGGGCCTTCGTGCTCAAGATGGCGAAAGATATAGATAGGTTTCATGGCGTATGTTTCAGATTATGCGATATCTTCGGTAGAATTAATGTTTTTAAATGCCTGCGGCTGGTCTGAAAAATCAGCCAAAGCGAGGCGGCGGCTGCGCATCCAGAGTTCGGTTTTATTATGTCCACGTTGAATGGATTGCAGGATATCTTCAGCAAGATCACTTTGTAACAAGGCAACTACAGGCTGCATCCGCGTGCCATCATGCGCCACTGCAACTTCGGCGTGTGTTTGTGTGAGCGCGGCCGCCAGACGTGCTACCAGGTCATAGGGTAAATACGGTGAGTCGCAGGGCACTATCAGCACATAGTCAGTTTTTGCCGCGAGTAACGCACTGGCGATGCCTGCCAGTGGCCCGGCCTGACCGGGTGCGGTGTCCTGGATGACAGGATAGCCGAACGCGCTGTACTGGCCAAGATTACGGTTGGCATTAATAATGAGGGTGCCGACCTGCGGCGTGAGGATGTCAACCACATAAGTGATCAACGGCTTGCAGTGTAATGCTATTAAACCTTTGTCGGCACCGCCCATACGGCGTGCCTGGCCGCCTGCGAGAATGGCGCCAGTAATATTTTCGCGGGAAATTTTATGCAAGGAGTTCATTAAACGGAATAAAGCTGACCATTTGTCCGCGTTGCACAGTGGCGTCTTCTGCAATACAGACCAAGCCATGTGCCCAACTGATAGACGTCAGTGCAGCGGAACCTTGATTGGGATAAATCACCGCGCCAGTAATGCCTGCGGCGTCAGTGTATAAGCGTGCGCGCAGGTATTCACGGCGATTGCCCTTTTGCAACCAATCAAAATCGGCACGTACCAAAAAAGATTGCGGTAAGGTTTTAACCATTCCCTGGCAGCGCAGAATGAACGGGCGCGCAAACAGGCAGAAGGTGGCGAATACCGATACGGGATTACCGGGCAGGCCAAAAAAAGGTGTTTTATCAACATGGCCAAAAGCCAGGGGTTTGCCCGGCTTCATGGCAATGCGCCACATTTCGAGGCGCCCCAGCGCTTCAACAGTGGCTTTGACGTGATCTTCATCGCCCACTGAGACGCCGCCACTGGTAATGATGAGATCGCTTTGCTGTGCGGCAGCCGCCAATACCGTGCGAGTGGCGGCAAGGTTATCAGGCACGATGCCAAAATCAATTATCTCACAGTGCAGTGTATGCAGCAGACTTGTCAGAGTATAGCGGTTGGCGTTGTAGATTTTCCCGGGTGCCAAGGGTGTATTGGGTTCGGTCAGTTCATCACCGGTACAGAAAATGGCGACACGCAAGGGGCGATATACCGGTAATTGCGCAACGCCAATAGACGCTGCAAGTCCCAAATCTTGCGGGCGCAGTTTTATGCCTGCATCAAGAATGGTAACGCCTGATTTAATGTCTTCACCGCGTGCGCGGATATTCTGCCCGGCGTGCAGTGGGGGCGAAATAATGACGGCATCGCCCTCCACGCGGCAATGTTCCTGCATCACCACGCAATCTGCACCAGGGGGTATCGGTGCGCCGGTAAAAATACGTGCGGCTGTGCCAGGGGTCAGCGCCTGGCTGGTTTGTCCGGCGGCAATGCGTTGTGAAATACGCAGTCGTGTGTCGCTGTCAGCAGAAAGATCATCACTGGCAAGTGCATAACCATCCATGGCGCTGTTGTCAGCGGGAGGTACATTAAGGGTAGATATTTGTGGGCGCGCCAGGACGCGGCCTAGTGCGCGGGAAATCTCAAGATCTTCAATGTCAGTAAGAGGTGCAGCTTTGCTTAATATAAATGCCAGAGCATCATCTACGCTCATGAGTTTCTGGGCAGGGTTGGCTTGCGCTGCGTTACTTCCTTGTGCGTTCGCGTAACAGGTATCTTTGGTCAATGCATTATCCTTTCTTGAGCCGTGGCATCAGCTCAACAAAATTGCAAGGCCCATGGCGGTTGTCAAGCTGATATTTTAGAATGTGATTCCAGGCGGTGTGACATGCGTTGGTAGATCCTGGCATGCAGAATATGAAAGTACCATTAGCGATTCCCGCCAGGGCGCGTGATTGCAAGGCCGAGGTCTGCACTTCCTGATAAGACACGCTGCGAAACATCTCGCCAAAACCGGTTATTTCCTTATCCAGTAACGGTAAAATTGCTTCGGGGGTCACATCGCGCCAGGTAATCCCAGTGCCACCCGTAATCAAGACCACGTCAACAGCAGGCGCTACGATCCAGCGTGACACCACAGCGCGAATTTGATAAATATCATCAGCACTAATGATTTTTTCGACCAAGCGATGACCCGCGCCCGTCAGGCACTCTGCCAAGGCTTTTCCCGAGGTATCAGTTTCTTCAGTGCGCGTGTCAGAAACAGTTAACACGGCGATATTAACAGGTATGAATTCCTGATTTTTAGCGGGTTTGGGCATAAGTAAGGTTCCGGGAGGCTTTCAGTATTATACGTATTCCGTAATAACTGTGCTAAAGGATTATCCGGAAGCCAGCGAATGGACATTTCATATTGAAACTAATCGCCATTTTAGGATGTGGTGCATAAGATAGAAAATACGCACCGTAATAGATCATTGCTTGTTGAATATCACCAAAAAAGTGCACAGATCGCCACATAGCTTAATGAAGTCCCCTTAATATTATATTTTAAATTTTTGAATTAAATGGATAATAATTATTTTTTTGAAATGGCATGCTCTTTGCATTGGTTGAATGCATATGAAAAAATTTCAGTAATATAAAACGAATTGAAATCGAGGCGGGAATGAAGCTGCGTATCATGTTAGTTGATGCTGATCCGCAGCGGATGGACTTGCTGATGAATACGCTACAAGAGGCTGGGCACTGGGTTGCAATGTGTGGCGATGAGACGGGAAATCTTTGTGAACACGTACGGGAAATTCAACCTGATGTGATTATTATCGGTACGGATTCACCTACACGCGACACATTGGAGCATTTGTGTGTGATTGACCGTGATGAACCCCGTCCCGTAGTGATGTTTACCCATGATAACGATACACAGAAAATGCGTGCAGCGCTACGGGCTGGTGTCAGTGCCTATATCGTGGATGGGCTGACTGCGTCACGTGTGCAATCTATTATTGATATCGCAATTGCGCGTTTTTCGGAATATCAAATCCTTAAAAATGAATTGGAAAAAGCGACAACTACACTTGCTGAACGAAAACAGATTGAGCGCGCCAAAGGTTTTGTAATGAAGCAGCGTGGTTGCAGTGAAGATGAGGCATATCGATTAATGCGCAAAATGGCCATGAATAGCAACAAAAAATTGGTTGAAATTTCAGATAATATTAATACGGCAGCCGATATTTTTTCGTGATTTTTCTCCATGTATATCCCAAGCCTGTAAAATGCTTTAGCGGTTAGAAAAAATTATGAATATATCATTGGTAGGAGAGAATCCTGTGAGCAGTAGAGGTGTCTACGAAAAAATTTTCTCCAGGAAAGTTGCTAAGCACCTAAAGTGGAGCGATGTGGCCGCCAAGGTCGGTCTGAGCAAGGAATGGGTGACTGCAGCCTGCCTTGGACAGATGGCGTTGAGCCATGAACAAGCTGCTGTGGTTGGCGAGATATTCGACCTGACTGAAGAGGAAAAGCAGTGGCTGAAAGTCGTTCCCTACAAGGGCTCCCTGCCCACCAGCGTTCCGACTGATCCGTTGATCTATCGTTTTTACGAATTGATCAATGTCTACGGGACCACTTTTAAAGAGCTAATCCATGAAGAATTCGGCGATGGAATTATGAGCGCTATCGACTTCAAAATGGATTTGACGCGTGAGCCTGATCTGAATGGAGATCGCGTAAAAATCGTCATGTCGGGGAAATTTCTCCCATACAAGGCATATTGAGGGGAGACTGGTTGAAAGCACCACTCTTATCACCGTTCGCTTTAGAAAGAGCATGGCCGAGGCGAAAATAACTTGATCAATGACGGCAAACCATTTTGAATTTATTTGCATTAATATTTAAATTATTTTTTTTAATCTGAAAATACGGTAAACCAACGGCGGTTTACTTCTGGACAAAGGCGTCCATTTGCCGAGGATACATTCCTCGTGTAAGTGGGCGCCTTTTTTTTGAACTATGAAAAAGCGGAGAGTATGGGTATGAGCGACGATAAAAAAGTAAATGATAAAGAAGGTTCTATTGTTGATGTGGGACTATCAAGTGATATTTCGCGCCGGGATTTTATCAAGGCCAGTGGCATGGCATTAGGAGGATTGGCAATGATGGGTATGATTCCGTCCGGGATTCAGAGTGCCGCATGGGCAGCAGGCTCGGATGCGCCGGAGAAAACCAATATCAAGATTGGATTTATTCCGCTGACAGATTGTGCCAGTGTAGTGATGGCCGGCGAGCTGGGATTATTTAAAAAATATGGCCTGAATGTCACCGTCACAAAAGAAGCAAGCTGGGCCGCTGTGCGCGACAAGCTGGTGAATGGTGAGCTGGATGCGGCGCATGTGCTGTATGGTTTGTTATACGGTGTGCAGATGGGTATTAGTGGCCCGCAAAAAGACATGGCCGTATTAATGAATCTTAATCAGAACGGCCAGGCTATTACTTTATCCAACCAGTCTAAAAATAAAGGCGTTACCGATGGCCCTTCTTTGAAGAAGCTCATCGATAAAATTGAAGGCGAAAAACGTGAGTATACGTTTGCGCAAACATTTCCCACGGGAACGCATGCCATGTGGCTGTATTACTGGTTGGCAAGTTATGGCATCAACCCACTCACTGACGTTAAAACCATTACTGTTCCACCCCCGCAAATGGTAGCCAATATGCGCATTGGAAATATGGATGGCTATTGTGTAGGTGAGCCATGGAATGCCCGCGCCATTTACGACAAGATCGGATTCACCGCCGCTACCACCCAGGAAATATGGAAAGATCATCCGGAAAAAGTATTGGGAACCACCTCAGAGTTTACGCAAAAATATCCTAATACCACGCGCGCCATGATTATGGCCGTGCTCGAGGCTTCAAAATATATTGATACCTTGTCGAATCGTCCGGGCGTAGCGAAAATCATTTCCAGTAAATCCTATGTCAACGCGCCAGAAGACGTGATAGAAGGCCGATTCCTTGGGGATTATGACAATGGCATAGGCAAGAAATGGAAAGACCCGGATTTCATGAAATTCTATAACGATGGTACGGTGAACTTCCCTTATTTGTCGGATGGCATGTGGTTTATGACGCAACACAAGCGTTGGAAATTACTTAAGGAGGACCCGGATTATCTTGCCGTGGCACAAAAGGTTAATAAAATTGAATTGTACAAGCAGGCTGCGGAGCAAGTGAAAGTGCCGGTGCCAAAAGACACCATGCGTGTCAGCAAAATGATTGATGGCGTAGTGTGGGACGGAAAAGATCCTAAAAAATATGCCAACAGCTTTAAAATAAAAGTGTAAGGAGGTGTGGCATGACTGTCATTAGCATTAATCGAAAAATCAAAGATGATATTGCTCCGTCAATAATCAAGGTTGAAAATAATGTGATGAATATCCCTGATCAACAGGATGGTCCGAAGGCTGAGGCACCTAAACGAAATTCTATCCTGTGGAGCAAGCCAATGCGGGATGTATTGTTCAAAACAATCTTGCCTCCTTTGCTGGGCATGGCATTATTTATTGCTGGGTGGGCACTTTTGGCTCAACAAAGTGAAAATCTGCCAGGACCAGAAAAGACCTGGAATTCGGCGGTAGAGCTATTCAGTGATCCTTTTTATGACAATGGACCTAACGATAAAGGAATCGGCTGGAATCTCCTGAACTCATTACAGCGTGTGGGTATTGGTTTTGGGTTGGCGGCACTGATTGGTATTCCATTAGGATTTATGATTGGTCGTTTCGCATTCTTCAATGGAATGACATCCCCTATCATCAGCTTATTGCGTCCGGTGTCGCCACTGGCATGGTTGCCGATTGGCTTGCTGGTATTTCAGGACTCGCAACCCGCTGCCATTTGGGTGATTTTTATATCCAGCATCTGGCCGATGATGATCAACACGGCAGTGGGTGTTACAAAGATTCCGCAGGATTATATGAATGTTGCGCGCGTTTTAAATCTTTCTGAGTGGAAAATATTTACCAGGATTTTATTTCCGGCAGTTCTGCCCTACATGATGACCGGTGTCAGATTATCAATTGGTGTGGCTTGGTTAGTGATTGTTGCCGCAGAAATGCTTACGGGTGGGGTGGGTATAGGGTTCTGGGTATGGGATGAATGGAATAACCTCAACGTGGAGCACATTATCATTGCCATATTTGTTATAGGTATCGTCGGATTACTGCTGGAGAAATTTCTGATGTTGGTTGCGAAACGATTTGAATATTAATTCCTTGGTTATTATTGGAGAAGAATCATGAGTAAATATGTGCAGGTAGAGGGTGTGAAGGTAGTTTTTGAAACAAAGAATGGAAACTTTGTTGCTATCAAGGATATTGACTTATCAGTGCAGCAGGGTGAATTTATTTCCATCATCGGCCACTCCGGTTGTGGAAAATCTACCTTGCTTAACCTCGTGGCGGGTTTGATTGAGCCTACGGCAGGTGCATTGTTTTGCTCTGGAAGGGAGATTGATGGCCCCGGCCCGGAACGCGCTGTGGTATTTCAGAATCACTCGTTATTGCCGTGGTTAACATGTTTTGGCAACGTGTATTTGGCGGTGGAACGTGTGTTCAGCCGCAAGGAAGATAAAGCCAGTTTAAAGAAACGTACCCATGATGCCCTTGAGTTGGTGGGGCTGAGCCATGCCGCACAGAAATTGCCGCATGAAATATCGGGTGGCATGAAACAGCGTGTGGGTATTGCCCGCGCGCTTTCCATGCAGCCAAAGGTGTTATTGCTGGATGAGCCTTTTGGTGCGCTGGATGCCTTGACGCGCGCCAATTTGCAAGACGAATTAATGCGTATTGTCGCGGCTTCTGGAACAACCTCAATCATGGTGACACATGATGTGGATGAGGCAGTGTTGTTATCTGATCGCATTGTGATGATGACCAATGGGCCCGCAGCAACCATTGGGGAAATATTGAATGTCAATTTGTCACGCCCGCGTAATCGCCTGGCATTGGTAGAAAATGCTGAGTACACCCATTTACGTAGTGAGGTTCTGAAATTCCTGTATGAACGTCATGCCAGGAAAGCAGCATAAAAAAATCTTTTAATTTACTAAACATTTGCGGAGTATAAAATGAAAAGATCGTTATCTAAAAACAACGTTATTAATGGTGTTTATTGCGGAGTGGGTGCTGCATCGCTGATGTTGATTCCACTGTCACCTTCCTATGGGGCTGATACCTTGGTTGAAGCGTTAAGTGGCGGTAAGGTGTCGGGGCAATTTCGTTATCGCTATGAATGGGTTGATGATCAAACCAAAACAAAAAATGCTGACGCATCGACGATGCGTACGCGCCTTGGCTATATGACGGGTGATTATCTGGATATCTCAGCATTCTTGCAATTTGAAGATGTGCATGTGGTGGGAGGCAGCGAAATGTACAATAGCACCGTCAACGGCCGTACTGAATATCCGGTGGTTGCCGACCCTGAGGGCAGCGAAATCAATCAGGCTTTTTTAATGTATAAAGGCGTGCCAGGTACCGTATTCAAGTATGGACGTCAGGCAATCACGCTGGATAACCAGCGTTTTATCGGCACTGTGGAATGGCGTCAAAATGCCCAGAGCTTTGATGCATTTACAGTGACGAATACCTCTTTGCCTGATACTACGATTTTTTACGGGCATGTGAGTGGTGTGAACCGTATCTTTGGGCAAAAAAGCGCGCAAGGCGATCTGGACATGGCTGGCGAACTGTTGAATGTTGCTTATAAAGGATGGTCAGCAGGAAGTTTGGTGGGTTATGGCTACTTGATGGATTATATGCCGGCGCAGCCCATCTCCAATACTTTATCCAACCAGACCCTGGGGTTGCGTTTTGATGGCGGTTATAAACCAGAGTCCATGGGCACCCGGTTTTTATATACTGCTGAGTATGCTAAACAGAGCGATTATGCAGACGGTGTGTCCACGGTGGATGGCGATTATGTCAACCTGATGTTTGGCGTTGATGTGAGTGATGTACAGCTCAAGCTTAATTATGAGGTCTTGAGCGGTGACGGTGTTTATGGTTTTGCAACACCTTTAGCGACATTGCATATCTTTAACGGGTGGGCAGATAAATTTCTGGTGACGCCCAGAGATGGTATCAAGGATATTTTCCTGAGCGCCAGTGCCGTGGTGCTGGACGGAATTAATCTTGCCGGGGCTTATCATCTCTATACGGCGGACAATATGGGGTATGACTATGGTTCTGAGCTGAATCTGAAAGTGGCAAAGAAGATCAACAAGTCCCTGGTTGTCACCGCCAGTTATGCAACCTACAGTGCTGACACTAACGCCGATAATATTGCACGCAATGCTACAGGTGCCGCAAAAGATCTGGATAAGTTCTGGTTAATGCTGGACGTCCAATTCTAATCATTGCGGCAGGCCGCTTTCGGCATCATCCTGCCTCTGGGGGCACTTGTGCATCCAGCACGGCGGATGCCCAATCTTATGAAGTAATGCGCCAGAAGAACTTTCTGGCGCATTACTCGTATTATTCGCACTATATAAGTGCAAGCGCCTGTCTTTCCTGGTCAAAGTGGTGCAATTCACTTATGTGACGGACTTCACCAACCTTGCTTAAAAATAATATTTATTTATTAATATCAATACGCTGTTTTAATCTTTGATGGTGTGGCATAAGGCTTGCTTAATAGCAGGTTAGATGCACTTTTTTCGTCGTGTGGCCTGCTTATAAATCGCGCGATACAAACCCATTGAGGTAAACATGAATTTTCAGGATTTCAAGAAAGCAGGACATTGGCCGACACTGGTGGCGACATTTTTGTATTTCGATATGAGCTTTATGGTATGGGTAGTTCTTGGGCCCTTATCGCTTTACATTACCCAGGATCTCGGGCTACCCCTGGCGGAAAAGCTCGGGATTGTCGCCGTGCCGATTCTGGCGGGTGCCTTGTTGCGCGTGCCGATGGGCATGCTGGCGGATCATATTGGTCCCAAGCGTGCGGGACAGTTTGGGCAAATCATTGTCATGTTGGGGTTAGCCTATGCCTGGTTATTTGGCCTGGACTCAAAGCTGCAAGTGGAGTTGATGGGCATTGTGCTGGGATTCGCCGGAGCCAGCTTTGCCGTGGCTTTACCGCAGGCCAGCCGCTGGTATCCACCGCATTATCAGGGCATGGTATTGGGCATTGTGGGCGCGGGTAATATGGGCGTCGTTCTTGACGCGATGATTGTGCCATGGCTTGCAGAACATTATGGTTGGCAAGCGGTATTTGGTTTTTTACTGATCCCCGTGGTGATCGTGTTTTTGCTGTATACATGGATGGCTAAAGACGCACCCATGCAGTCCAAGCCGGTGTCATTGAAAAATTATACCAGCGTGCTTAAGGATGTGGACACGTGGTGGTTCATGTTTTTTTATTCGATTTCTTTTGGTGGTTTTATTGGATTGGCAAGCGCGCTGCCTTTATATTTTACCTATTGGTACCACGCCTCAGGTATTGCGGCAGGCATGATGGTTGCCATTATTGTGTTCGCTGGTTCGATGTTTCGGCCAGTGGGTGGCTGGATGGCTGATCGCATTGGCGGGATACGGGCATTGCAAATTTTGTTCGGGGTGGTGGCGTTGGCGTATCTCAGCATATCCTTCATGCCAGAAGGGCCTGCACCCCTGGTCGCGAGTGCTGATAAAGTCAGTGGCTGGGGTCTGTTTGAATTGCCCGCGCTGGCATGGGGTGCGGTGCTGATTTTCTTTATAGGTGCGATGGCTTTGGGGATGGGCAATGGTTCAGTATTCCAGCTTGTACCGCAGCGCTTCCGTCATGAAATGGGCGTCATTACCGGATTAGTTGGCGCAGCGGGAGGCATCGGTGGTTTTGTGCTGGCCAAAACCCTGGGCTGGTCTCAGGGGATATCGGGAAATTTTGCTTTGGGTTTCTGGATATTTTCCGCGCTGGCTGTGGTTGGTTTGATTGGCTTGATTCGCGTCAAGACGCGTTGGCGGACGACCTGGGGTGCTGTTTCGGGCGCCAAGATATAAGGCAGTAAGACCTTGTATCTTTATGCGCACGGCTGTACGCTGCTGTGACTTTAAAAACCGCACCGGATAAACATGACCAACGAACAGCTCCAGACGCGCATTGGTTTCGTCAGCATTACTGGCAAGCGTGCAGACAACCAGGATTATGTGGGTACCTGTCTGGGTGATAACCGGCACTCTAGATTGAAAGGCATGGTGATTGCCGTGGCCGATGGTGTGGGTGGCAATAAGGGTGGACGTCAGGCGGCAGAAATTACGGTACGGGGTTTCATCGAAGGTTATTTTGGATTGCCTGAAACATTAGGCGTAGAGCGTGCCGCAGGCCGGGCGCTGGCAGCAATGAACCGCTGGATCCATATGCAAGGGCGGCATGATCAGTTTCTTGAAAACATGTCGACCACCTTCAGCGCACTTATTTTGCGGGGTCGTCAAGCCTATGTAGTGCATGTGGGCGATACGCGCATCTATCGGCTGCGTGGCCAGCAACTCATGCGCCTGACCGTCGACCACACCTTGTCCAACCCTGATCTTAATCATATATTGTTCCGCGCCATTGGTCTGGAAGAAGGTTTGCGTATTGACTACGCGGTGCATAGTCTGGAGCCGCATGACCGTTTTTTGTTGTGTAGCGATGGTGTCCATGGCGTGCTGGCTGATCGACGTATTCAACCTTTACTGGTTCAATATGCAGCGCCTGAAGAATGCGCGCAGGCCATAGTACAGGCCGCGCTGGATGCGGGAAGCCAGGATAATATCACTGCCTTGGTGATGGATGCGGTGGGCTTGCCTGCCGTTGACCAAAGTGATATTGAAACCGAGATTGGGGCATTGCCAATCCGCGAGTTACCCAATGTCGGTGATGAGGTAGATGGTTTCAAGCTGCTGGGGAAAATTTCAGATGGCCGATACAGCCGCTTGTTCAAAGCGGAAGAGCACACGGAAAAACGCAGTGTCGTACTGAAATTTCCTCATCCGCGAGTGGCAAGCGAGGCGGCTTATCGGCGTGCGTTCGTGCGTGAAGCATGGATCGCCGCACGTGTGCTCAGCCCGTGGATTGTCGGGGTGGTGGCGCTTGCCCCGGGCCGTCAAACGCGATTGTATTCGGTCATGCCTTATTATGAGGGCATCACTCTGGAAGAGCGTTTGAAGCAACCGGTGAAATTGTCCCTTGAAGAAGGTGTTGATATAGGCATCAAGCTCGCCAAAGCAGTGTACGCGTTGAACCGGCTGCGCATCGTTCATCGTGATATCAAGCCCGACAATATATTGTTGCAGGAGGGTGGTGGATTGAAATTACTGGATCTGGGTGTGGCGCGCTTGCCCGGATTTGCGGAGTTTGAAGAAAACGAAATTCCCGGTACGCCCAGTTATATGGCGCCCGAGTTTTTTGAGGGGGAGCGGGGTGATGATTCATCTGATGTTTACGCGCTCGGTGTGACCTTGTATCGGAGCTTGAGTGGCGGCCATTATCCCTATGGTGAAGTGGAGCCGTTTAGCCGTCCGCGCTTTAATAAACGCACGCCACTGACACAATATCGACCTGATTTGCCGGCATGGCTGGACATGTTGCTGACACGGGCGGTTGCTGTTGAAAAATCCAAGCGCATTGGTGATGCCATGGAACTTGCTTTTGAGTTGGAAAATGGTTTAGCGCACGGCGTACGGGCGGCACCGCCCAAACAACCTTTTTATGAATTTAATCCCGTGCTGTTCTGGCAATTCATTGCGCTGATGCTGGCGTTGGCGCTGATTGTGGTAGTGGTTATTTAAGTCGAGTGTATCATTACCCGCACCATTGTTTCAGCGCAAGAATTTTTGCACATTATTGGGGGCGTTATTGGAAGTTAGGCACCATAATAATCCAGGCCGGGAATTTTCGCCCTAAAACAGAGCATTTTATTACTATTAAAGTATTAGAGATGCTCGACGGATAAGACGTATAATGAATAATGTAATTTTTTCTATTTAAATAGTTGTTTTATTACTTTTTGCGACAGAGTGTGGCATTTAAATCTCTTTGGGTTTTATTCCCCCCAGCTTGCTGGGTTTATTGTCATCCCGAACGAAGTGAGGGCTCTTGCTTAAGATTCCTCGCTGTGCTCGGAATGACAATAAATACCCTGTAGCTTGCTGCGGAGATTTTTATTATGTTTACAAATTAAGTGATTGTAAAATGTTAGTGAGGATAGGCACATGAAAGAAAAACTGGTTCTGGTGGGCAATGGCATGGCTGGCGTACGCGCCCTTGAAGAGTTATTGAAACTTGCGCCGGATAAATACGACATCACGGTATTTGGTGCAGAACCTTACGGTAATTACAACCGCATCCTGTTGTCGCCAGTATTGGCTGGTGAAAAGACCATTGACCAGATCATGCTGAATGACAAGCAATGGTATATCGACAACGGCATTACCCTGCATTGCGGCAAAGAAATTACAAAGATTGATCGCGTCAATCGTAAAGTGATCGCCGCAGATGGCACTGAAGCCGCCTATGATTATCTGCTGTTAGGCACTGGCTCAAACCCTTTTATTATACCGGTGCCCGGCCATGATTTACCTGGTGTGGTGACGTTCCGTGATATACGCGACGTTGATCTTATGCTGGAAGCCTCCAGCAAGCATAAACATGCCGTCGTGATTGGTGGTGGTTTGCTGGGGCTGGAAGCCGCCAACGGATTGATGCGTCAAGGCATGAGCGTGACTGTAGTGCATATCGGTGATGTCTTGATGGAGCGCCAACTTGACAGGGAATCAGCCGCGATGTTGCGCAAGTCGCTTGAAGAGCGCGGCATGAATTTTTATATGTCGGCACAAACCGTAGCCATTATTGGCGAAGACCGGGTGCGGGCGGTGCGCTTTAAAGATGGCAGTGAACTGTATGCTGATATTGTGGTGATGGCAGTTGGCATACGCCCCAATATCGAGCTGGCAAAAAAATCCGGCATCCACTGTGAGCGTGGCATTGTCGTCAATGACACCTTGCAAACCTATGATCCGCGTGTTTATGCCGTGGGCGAATGTGTGCAGCACCGTGGGCAGGCTTATGGATTAGTGGCGCCGCTGTTCGAACAGGCTAAGGTGTGCGCCAACCATCTTGCGCATCTTGGCTATGCGATTTATCAGGGTTCCGTTACCTCCACAAAGCTCAAAGTCACCGGCATTGATTTATTTTCGGCGGGTGATTTTACGGGAAATGACAGCACTGAAGAAATTGTGATGAAAGATGCCGCGCGCGGCATGTATAAAAAAATTGTGTTGAAAGATAATCGCATTCAGGGCGCTGTCATGTACGGTGATACCGTGGATGGTGCGTGGTATTTTCAGTTAATGCGCGATGGCACGGACATTTCTGCGTTCCGTGATGCCTTGATGTTTGGTGAAGCTCATCTGGGTGATGCGGGTCATGGTGGCCAGAACAAAGCCGCTGCCATGAGCGATAGCATGGAAGTGTGCGGCTGTAATGGTGTGTGCAAAGGCACTATTGTTAAAGCGATTACTGACAAAGGCTTGTTTACCCTGGATGAAGTGCGTATGCACACCAAGGCTTCCTCTTCGTGTGGATCTTGCACAGGTCTGGTAGAGCAAATCATGGCAACAGTATTGGGTGGGGGTTATTCCGCTGCGCCCAAAGACAAGCCATTGTGCAAATGCACGGAATTAACGCACGATACGGTGCGCAAGGCGATACGTGGAAAATACTTTACCTCTGTTGGCAATGTGATGCGCGAGTTACAATGGCGCACTCCCGATGGTTGCCACTCGTGCCGTCCCGCACTGAATTATTATTTGCTGTGTGCGTGGCCTGCTGAATATAAAGATGATCCACAATCACGTTATATTAATGAGCGGGCGCATGCCAATATCCAGAAAGACGGCACCTATTCAGTGGTGCCGCGCATGTGGGGTGGGCTGACCACACCAAATGAGTTGCGCACGATCGCCGATGTGGTGGATAAGTTCAAAATCCCTACTGTTAAAGTGACCGGTGGGCAACGCATAGATTTGCTCGGCGTGAAAAAAGAAGATTTACCTGCGGTATGGGCTGACCTGAATAAAGGCGGCATGGTGTCTGGCCATGCGTATGCCAAAGGCTTGCGTACGGTAAAAACCTGTGTCGGTAAAGAATGGTGCCGTTTTGGCACACAGGATTCTACCAGCATGGGTGTGCTTTTGGAAAAGCGCACCTGGGGTTCATGGATGCCGCATAAATTCAAAATGGCAGTGTCAGGTTGCCCACGTAACTGTGCCGAAGCGACCATTAAAGACTTTGGCGTGGTGGCTGTTGAGTCGGGTTGGGAGTTGCATGTGGGTGGCAATGGCGGGGTAAAAATCCGCGCGACAGATCTGTTATGCAAAGTCACAACCGATGCTGAGGTGGAAGAATATTGCTATGCCTTTATCCAGTTCTACCGTGAAGATGCTTATTACCTGGAACGTACTGCGCCGTGGATTGAACGAGTGGGCTTGGACTATGTTAAGCAACGCGTGGTAGAAGATGCGGATAGCCGTAAGGTGCTAGGGCAACGATTTATTGAGTCACAGAAATACGCGCAAATTGACCCGTGGGCAGAACGTGCCAGCCATGATGTGGAAAAACATGAGTTTGTTCCATTGAAGATGGTTGGTTGAAAGCAGCGCTCTTAATATAAGCACTGATCTATATCAGTGCTGGGTGTATACATTGGAAATAATTATAAAATGACAGATTGGATTGAAGTGGGTGTGTTGGAAGACATCCCCCGTTTGGGCGCACGCGTGGTACGTACGTCTCATGGCGACATCGCGGTATTCCGCACGGCAGAAAACGAAGTGTTTGCCTTGCGTGATGCGTGCCCACATAAAGGCGGACCGCTGTCACAGGGCATTGTGCATGGCAAGCGTGTAACGTGTCCGCTGCATAACTGGGTGCTGGAGCTGGAGAATGGCATGGCGTTGGCTCCCGATGTAGGGTGCGCGCCGTATTACCCAGTGAAGATTGAAAACGGTGTGGTTATTTTATCATTGCAGCAGCAATCTACGCCCTAAGCAGTGATACCCAGTGAAATTACAATGCAGCCTGTAAAAACCACCTGCCCTTATTGTGGTGTAGGCTGTGGTGTCGTAGTGACACCTGCTGCCGATGGCAGTGTTGAAGTTCAGGGTGATAGTGATCATCCCGCCAATTATGGCCGTCTCTGTTCCAAGGGTTCCGCGCTGGCTGAGACCATTGATCTGGATGGCCGCTTGCTGTATCCCGAAATCCGGGGTGCGCGTGTTGACTGGAGCGCAGCGCTCACCGTGGTCGCGGAAGGTTTTACGCGAATTATCCGCGAGCATGGGCCGGATGCAGTAGCATTATATGTATCTGGCCAATTGCTCACCGAAGATTATTATGTTGCCAACAAATTTATAAAAGGCTTTGTCGGCACTGCGAATATCGACACCAATTCACGGTTGTGCATGGCATCCAGTGTCGCGGGGCATAAGCGCGCATTTGGTGCGGATACCGTGCCTGGCAATTACACCGATCTTGAGCAAGCGAATCTGATAGTGCTGGTGGGTTCTAACGCGGCCTGGTGCCATCCGGTGATTTTTCAACGTATCACGCAAGCCAAAAAACAAAATCCCGATCTTAAAATCATTGTCATTGACCCGCGCCGCACGCAAACCTGCGATATTGCCGATTTACATTTGCCGCTTAAACCAGGCACCGACACATTGCTGTTTAATGGTTTGTTGGCTTATCTGCATGGCAATGGCGATAGTAATCCGTATTTTATCAATGCGCATACCGAAGGGCTGGATGCGGCGCTACAGGCTGCTATATTCAGTACGCCCTCTGTTGAGTCCGTGGCACAGTCCTGCGGGTTGAAAGAAGCCGATGTCACGTTATTTTATCGCTGGTTTTCCTGCACTGAAAAAGTAGTCAGCGCTTATTCTCAAGGGGTTAATCAATCCTCCAGCGGCACGGACAAAGTAAATTCCATTATCAATTGCCATTTGCTGACGGGGCGCATTGGCCGTCCGGGCATGGGGCCGTTTTCCATTACTGGCCAACCCAATGCCATGGGGGGGCGCGAAGTGGGTGGTCTTGCCAATCAACTTGCCGCGCATATGGATCTTGAAAATCCCGCGCACCGCACCATTGTGAAAAATTTCTGGAACTCTCCTGTCATAGCTGATAAAGCCGGTCTTAAAGCAGTTGATATGTTCAAGGCGATTGGTGATGGGCGCATCAAAGCCGTATGGATTATTGCGACTAATCCCGTCGATAGTTTGCCTGATGCGGATCAAGTACGTAAAGCATTACAGACCTGTGAGTTAGTGGTGGTGTCTGATTGTATGCACAACACCGACACCACCGCCCATGCGCATATTTTATTGCCGGCACTGGCGTGGGGTGAAAAAGATGGCACGGTCACTAATTCCGAGCGCCGTATTTCACGGCAGCGGCCTTTTCTTGCGCCACCGGGTGAGGCCAAGGCCGATTGGTGGATGGTTGCGGAAGTTGCCCGGCGTATGGGTTTTGCTGATGCATTTGACTATGGCTCAGCGGCACAGGTTTTTGCCGAACATGCCGCATTGTCCAGCATGAGTAATGCGGGGAGCCGTGATTTTGATATTGGTGGCTTGGCGTTGCTCGGTAGTGCTGGGTATGACGCGCTGTCACCGATACAATGGCCGGTAACGCATCAGCAGCCGCAAGGTACGGAGCGTCTGTTTGGTGATGGGCGTTTTTATACGCCCACGGGCAAAGCGCGCTTTATCGCGATTACGCCACGCCCGCCCGCGCATGCCACTGATGTGGAGTTTCCTTTTATTTTAAACACCGGACGCGTGCGTGACCAATGGCACACCATGACGCGCACCGGAAAATCACCGCGCTTATCCGCACACATAACTGAACCGTACGCAGAGTTGCATCCTGAAGATGCAGTGCGCGTGGGTGTTAAAGAAGGCGCACTGGCGCGCATTAACAGCCGTTGGGGCGAGATGATCGCGCGCGTTAAAATTACCTCAGATCAATTACGCGGCAGCATCTTTGTGCCGATTCACTGGACAGATCAGTTTTCCAGTCGCGGTCGAGTCGATGCGTTGGTGAATCCCGCCACTGATCCGGTGTCCGGCCAGCCCGAGTCCAAGCACACGCCAGTGCATATTCAACCCTATACACCAGCTTGGCATGGTTTTCTTTTATCGCAACGTCGCTTGAATTTTCAGAGCACAAGTTACTGGGTGAGCGCGGCAGGCAAAGATTTTTGGCGCTACGAATTGGCTGGTGAGCAAACCCCTGCCGATTGGGCACGGTGGGCGCGTGACTTGTTATGCTCGCCTAACGAGAAAGTGGAGTGGGCAGATTATCTGGACAAAGCCGCTGGCCGCTATCGCGGCGCACGCATTGTCAATAATCGCCTGGAAAGCTGCGTGTTTGTCGCGCCGACGTTTGAGTTACCACCACGCACCTGGCTGGCGGGATTGTTTGCCAAAGATGAACTGTCTCCTGAGGAGCGCGCCAGCCTGCTGGCGGGGCGTCCCGGTAAAGGCCAGAGCGACGCGGGCCGGATTGTCTGCGCCTGTTTTGCGGTGGGCATTAATACCATTACGGATGCCATACGCAAAAACCAGCTCACTACGCCCGAAGCGATTGGCATGGCATTAAAAGCCGGCACTAATTGTGGTTCGTGTATTCCTGAGTTGAAAGCGCTGATTGCAGAAACTACGTAACCAGCCCACCTTTCACCGACGAAGATCATACAGCAGCACAACCGAGCTATGAGGTCAATTACAGGCTACAGGGCCTATCTTGAAATTTTGGTGCGCCTCAGTTGTGTGTTTCACCACGCGACCGGGGCTGATCTTCAGTTCCATCAGGAAAACCAAATCTTCGAAAAACTTGATCGCCATAAGCGCCTCTATAAAGACCTGTGAATAACGCCATTACAGTGATTATTATCAGGCCATAAATAAGAGGCCACACGTGCCATTCGGGGTTAACATGCGAGGAATTAATGGGTGGCGCCACCCACCACTTATACAAGGGTAGGCACGTTTTTTTGTGCCCACACGGTAAAAGCACGGGGAATCCGCGATTACAAAATCCACCCGCCATCCTGTGTCACGTTCATTTGATACGCGTGGGCAAACAAAAAGACGTTTGCCCACCCTTGTATCTCTCTCGATATTCTGATTAGCTGTCAGCGTATCAGGGCGTGTGATGAACTTGTGCCCACCCGAAGGCCTTGAGCCTGACACGTAGATCAAGTCGCACACGCCAACTTTCTCAATAGACTGAATGGTATCCAAGCCCCTTCATCCTGAAATGAGGCTGTATGTACAAGGTGAGTGAAAAGAGATGATGATAATTGGTATTGATGTTGGCAAAGCAAAGTTGGACGCCTTGTGGTTGAAAGATACCACAACCGGCGCCAACAAGACCAAAATGTTCGCCAACACCGCGCAAGGACACGCGGCCCTGATTGAGTGGGCGCTGCATCAGACCCAAAGCCCGCTCGAATCACTGCATTTCATCATGGAGGCCACGGGAGTTTATAGTGATGCGATTGCCCATGCGCTTTATCAGGCCGGTGCCCAGGTGTCCGTGCTCAATCCCGCCCACGTGCGTGACTATGCAAAAAGTATCGGTGTACGCACTAAAACCGATAAAAAAGACAGCGGGGTATTGGCACGCTATGGCGCTACCCAACAGCCGCGCTTATGGCGACCAGAACCGACCGAAATTCGCTATTTAAAAGCGCTTTTGAGCCGTTATGAGGCGATCAATGAGGACATTCAGCGGGAAAAAAATCGCCGTGAAAAGGCCGAAGTAATCCAGGCGGTTGATGTGGTGACCTCCATCGATACGGTACTCGAACAATTGATTAAAGAGAAAAAGCGACTGGAGCAGTTAATCAATCAACACATTGACCAACATCCCCGCTTAAAACAGGACCGGGAATTTCTTGAAAGTATTCCAGGGGTAGGTCCGGTTGTGTCGCGTTACATGCTCTCCGTTTTGCGCAGCCGCGCGTTTGAATCAGGCCCGCAGAGCGCGGCCTTTTTGGGTCTCGTGCCTGTGCACCACGAATCCGGTTCCAGCGTGCGGGGTCGTGCGCGGTTATCGAAAACCGGCAATGCCACCGTCCGCGCCAAGCTCTACATGGCGGCCGTCGTGGCGATACAGCATAACCCGGATATTAAAAAGCAATATGAGCGACTTTTAAAAAATGGCAAAACAAAAATGTCGGCACTCGGTGCGGCGATGCGTAAGTTAGTACAGATTTGTTTTGGTGTGTTAAAACACCAAAAATCATATCGTGCGCAAGCCGTTTAAAGGGCTTGCGCAAGGTGGAGGGAGATGGTATCTGCCCGGCTGCGTTATTGAAAATCGCGATGGCTACTGAAACAGTTCAGCGCTATTCAAAATACCCGTAGCCCCCCCGCCAGTGACCAGCACCTTGCCAGTGGGCAGCAGCGTGGCGGTGTGATAAATCCTTGCTGTCGCCATCCTGCCAGTGGCACTGAAGCTACCCGTCGCTGGGTCGTATAGCTCCGCGCTATTAAAAAAAGTAGATCCATCCCACCCTCCAGTGACCAGCACCTTGCCATTGGGTAGTAACGTGGCGGTGTGATAAACCCTTACTGTCGTCATGCTGCCTGTGGCGCTGAAACTGCCGGTCGCCGGGTCATATAACTCCGCACCAGCAGATTCCCCGGTGACCAGCACCTTGCCACTGGGCAGCAACGTGGCGGTGTGACGCCATCTCGCCGTCGCCATGTTTGAAGCTGCCACTGTCGGCAATCGTCACCGTGGCGCTGGTGGGCGTGCCGAGGCTGTAGGCGGCGTTGGCAACCAGGGCGAGTACCACGGTCTCGTTACCTTCCGCCGCGTTGTCGGCCAGCGGGGTGACCGCCACCGTAAGACTGGCCTGGTTGGCCGGGATGGTGACGATGCCGCTGATCTGCGCATAGTCAGCACCGTTGGTTGCGGTGCTGCCGCTGAGGGTGACGCTCACGTCCAGCGCCAGATTCTGCGCGCCACCGCTGCGGGTGATGACGAAGCTACCGGGGTCGAGACCCACCTCCGAGGCTGACGCATCCGGGGCGGTGACCAAGACCAGCGGCGTTCCCGGCGTACCGTCGTTATCAATGATCGTGGCGGTGGCCTGACTGTTGCCGATATCGGCGTTGACCGCGCTGACCAGGTCCAGGAAAAAGCTCTCGGTGGCCTCGGCGACCGTGTCGTCGCGCAGGATCACGCGCACCGTCTTGACGGTCTCGCCGACGGCGAAGTTCAGCGTCGTGTCGCCGTGAACGTAGTCGGTGTTAAACGACGCCGTGCCCTGGCTATTGAGGGCGCGCACGCTCACCGTCTGGGTGCCGGGGGCGCTCAGGCGCACGATGAAGTCGGCATAGGTCTGATCTTCACCCACCGTCACATCCGCCACGCTGATCATCGGGCGAGCCTGCGGCGCGGGACCACTGTCGGCGATGGTCACCGTCGCGCTGTCGGCACTGCCGAGGATGTAGGCGGCGTTGGCGGTGAGGGCGAATACCACCGTCTCGCTGGTTTCGACGAGGTTGTCGGCCAGCGGCGTGATCGTCACTGTGGTGCTGGTCTCATTGGCGGGGATGGTGACGGTGATCGGGAAGCTGCTGTTGATGCCCGCATAGTCGCTGCCATTGCCAGCGCTACCGCCGATGGTATACCGCACTTGCAACGCCTGATTCAGCGCGCCGCCGCTGCGGGTGATGGTGAACATGCCGGGGTCGAGACCCGCTTCCGAGGCGGCTGCATTAGAGGCGGTGATCGAAACGATGGCGGCATTCGGTGGAGCTACTGTGACGGTCACCGTATCAGGCGCGTTGTTGACCGTACCGTCATTAACGATCAGTTGCACGGTATAGGTGCCGACAACATCCGGCGTGTAGGTCAGCGTGTCATTGTCCAGGTCGCTTGATGCCGACCCGTTGAGCGTAACTGCCGTGCCGATGTTGCCCGTCTGGTCGATACCAGCATTGGCAGTAGGCGCGCGGTTGGCCGCAGGTGTGACGGTAATCATCACGGTATCCGGCGGACTGTTCGTGGTGCCATCGCTGACGATGAGCTGTACGACGTAATCGCCGGCGTGGGTCGCAGTGAACGTGGGGCGGGATGTGCCTGATTGGCTCAGGGTCGCGGTACTGCCCGACGGCACACTGGTAAACGACCAGCTATACACCAAGGCATCGTTGTTCGCGTCGGTGGAGGCGCGGCCATCGAGGGTGACGGTGGCGCCGACGTTTACCGTTTGATCCGGCCCGGCGTTCGCCACCGGCACGGGATTGAAGGTGGTCACGATCAGGGTGTCAGGCGGGCTGCTCAGCACGCCGTCGTTGACGATGAGTTGTGCGATATACGTGCCGACACGGTCCACGACAAAGAGCGGATTGACGATGTTGAGCGCCGACAAGGGGGCGGTACTGCCTGCGGGGCGCGCGGTGAACGACCAACTGTAGCTTAGTGGCGCGCCTTCGGGATCACGCGAAGCGGCACCATCCAACCGCACCGTGCCACCCAAGGCGGCGCTCTGGTCGGGGCCGGCGTTGGCGGTCGGCACCACGTTGTCGGTGGTGACGGTGACGGTGTCGGCCACGCTATTCACGAACCCATCGTTGACGATGAGCTGGGCAACATAGGTGCCGGGAACATCCGCCGTAAATGTTGGATTAACGGCGGTGGCCGCTGACAGGCTGGCCGCGCTGCCCGCGGGCCGGGTGGTCAGCGACCAGGCGAAGGTCAGCAGGTTGCCATCAATGTCGGACGACGCCACGCCGTTGAGTTGCACGGTTGAACCCAGCGTGACACCCTGATCTATGCCAGCATTGGCGACTGGCGGGGTGTTGCGCGTGGAAATGGTGACGGTGCTTGGCGCGCTGTCGGCGGCGCCATCGTTGACGATGAGCTGCACCTGATAGCTGCCCGCTCGATCGGCAACAAAAGTGGGATTAACCGTGGTTGCGCCGGTGAGCGTGGCGGTGCTGCCAGCGGGAATTGACGCAGTAAACGACCATCTGAAACTCAAAGTATCGCCATCTGCATCGCTTGAGGCGGAACCGTTCAGCGTAACGGTGCTGCCGATGAAAATGCCCTGATTACTGCCTGCATTAGCTACAGGTGGGCTATTGATTGTAGAAATCGCAACGGTATCCGTGCTGCTGGCTTTACCATCGCTCACGCTCACCTGGACGACGTAGTTGCCGGGGCGGTCTATGACGAAACCGGGCGTGACGGTGTTGGGATTTGAGAGTGTTGCTGTGCTGCCCGGTGGTTTTGAGACAAAGCTCCACTGGAAGGTCAGCGCATTGCCGTCGGCGTCACTGGAATCGCTGGCGCTCAACGCGACGGTGCGGCCTACGGTGACGGTTTGATCCGGCCCGGCGTTCACGATGGGCGGGGTATTGGGCTTGATGGCCTGGCACGCATTGGGTTCCAGCGGGTAACCGGAACGCCCCACATTCGAGGCGACAAAACCATAGTCGATCTTATCAATGATGCGGTCGCCGTTGGTGTCAGCGCATGCACAGCGTGTGACCGAGACGATATCACGGCCGATGCAACTCGCGACGGCGGAAACATCAAGGGTATTGACCCGGCCGTCGCCAGTTACGTCTGGGTCGTTGGCGGCGAATGCGGCGTGTTGCCAGAGCAGCGCCACTATGGCAAGAACAAAAACCAGGAACGATTGCTTGTATGTGCTTGTCCTTTTGTATGCGTTCATTCCTGAAACCCCCAGAGATAGTTGATTATAGTATTGCGCTGCACTTCCATTGTCATCTCGACCACAAGCTGTTCGAAATGGCACAACTGTGACCATGTTATTGTCATCCCGAACGAAGTGAGGGATCTTCAGGATTCCTCGCGGTGCTCGGAATGACAGGGGAATACCCCGCCCCAAGGGGCGGGGTATTCCCCATTACCTGAAAAAAATAACGGATAACTGTTGACATTATCAATAATTGGGATTATATTCCCATATACAGAGGATTGAACGGTGCAATCCTCGTCTAATTTCAGGGTTCAAGCTCACGTGTGTTTCGCAGCATTATAGATATTACCCATGTTTCAAGGAGGTTATTTATGAATACTTTATCAAAAGGCGTACTGGTCGCTCTCGGGTTGGTCACATTGGCCTCGTGCGGCGGTGGCAGCGATGGCGGCATTGCTGCTGGCGGCACGGGCGGCACGGGCATCAGCCAGGGGCCAGTTTCTGGTTTTGGCAGCGTGTATATCAACGGCGTCAAGTTCAACACCGATGGGGCGACAGCCACCACGGTCGAGGATAGCGTGGGCACAGGCCAGGCTGGTTTGAAGCTCGGCATGGTGGCCACGGTTGAGTGGGAGAAGGATGCAACTACTGGCAAGTATCGCGCCAAGAGCATCAAGTATTCCGATGATGTGCAAGGCCCGGCTACTGTCACTGGTGCTACCACCCTCACAGTGCTTGGTCAATCGGTCATCGTCGATGCCCTGACGGTATTCGAAGGTGACGGCACAACCAGTCTCACCAGCCTGGCTGACCTACCAGTCGGCCGCGTCGTTGAAGTCAGCGGTCTGGAGGATAATACCGGAGCGATCCGCGCCACCCGCATCGAACTCAAAGGGGTGGGTGCAGAATACGAATTGAAGGGGATTGTGAGTGACTCCAGTGGTACTACATTCACTCTGGGCACGCAAGCGTGCTCCTGAGTGGATCTGCTACGCTGCCTGCCAATGGTGCGTGCGTAGAGGTGAAAGGTGCCGCTCTTGACGGTGCTGCGCTCGTGGCTACCGTGGTCGAGACTGATGATAGTTGTGCATTGGGTGGCACGGTGGCCGTCAACATGGAAGTAGAATTGGAAGGTTATGTAAGTGACTTTACTGCATCCGGCTTCAAGGTCAATGGTCAATCGGTGCAGGTTACCTCAGCAACCGTGTATGATGATAAGGGACTTGCCAGTAATAGCACTATCCTTGTTAACGGCGCGAGGGTTGAGGTCGAGGGCAAAATGAACAGTAGTAACATACTCGTCGCGACAAAAGTCTCTCTGGATCCCGAACTGGGCGAACGCCCGGAAAGCTCGATTGAGATGGAGATTCCCGCTGGTCTGGCGGTAGCGGCTACCCCTACTACTCTGACAGTCTTCGGTATCACGGTGACAGTGAACGACTCCACCCGGTTTGAAGATGGCATCCTGCGTGATCTGTCGGATATCAGCGGCCGTTCTTTGGATATCGACGCTTACGCAAGTGGTACTACTGTGGTTGCTACGCGCATACGCGACAAGAGTACCAGTGAGCCAGAGTTGCAAGGTCCCGTAACGGCGAGTTCGATTGTAGGTACGAGTTCTCTGGGAATCCTGGGTGTAACGGTAAATACCAGTGGTACAACTCAGTACCGGGATATCAATGGTGGAACACTCACCGCCAGCGCCTTCTTCAGCCAGGCCGCAGCCTCTGGTGCCGTAGTCAAGGCCAAGGGAGCGGTCAGCGGTAGCACTATGACCGCGACAGAGCTGGAAATCGAGGATTAACTTGTAACAGGGTGGATATCACCAAAGGGGCCTCTTCGGAGGCCCCTTTTTTGTGCGCGCTTGGGCAAGCCTGCTGGAATTTATGCAACCTTCGGGTGAAGGATTCTATGGTAAGTTGTCATTTCGACCAACGGGAGAAATCCTTGTCTCGAACGAATGTGAGAGATCTTCCAGGATTTCTCCCGTTGGTCGAAATGACAACGCATCTTATGGAGGACTTAAGGGAGTGGGGCTGAGGGAATCTGTGGTGGCCGGCCAAGCGGGTTCATCATAAAAAATCACCCCAAAACAATACGCTGCTTTTTTTCGCGGTTTTTAAGATAAATCAGGGCAATATGCCCAATCTTTTGCGCTAATTCAGCGCGCGTCTGGGCGCAGATTTCGTCTATAATACGCTGACGCTCAATGCGGTCTGCGGCATTAACCCTGATTTTGATCAGCTCGTGGTGATCCAGCGTTAAACGTATTTCGGCGAGCACGCTTTCGCTGAGTCCGGCGTTGCCAACAATCACTACCGGCTTCAGCTTGTGGCCGAGGGTGCGCAGTTGGCGCTTATGTTGTTCAATAAGGGGCATAATTTTAGTACATGAAAGAGAACCAGCCTATTAATATACCACAAACCCCCCGGGGTTTCACGGTTGCGGCTAGTCCGCTTAACAGCGTCAAGCTGGAGCTGGCGGTGATCTGCTGCGGGGGGGTGTTGCTGTTACTGCTGCAAGAGCGCATTACCAGCAATTCGTTGTTACAGTTGGGGCTGCTGGCGGGGTATGGCTGCATAAGCATGCTGTGGATACTCTACCGGGTGCGGCAGGTGGTGCGCAAAACAGGTGTCAGGCATGGCCAGAACCAAGAGTAGTAGCCGCTGGCTCAAGGAGCATTTTGTTGACACCTACGTCAAAAAGTCGTGGCAGGACGGTTACCGTTCGCGTGCCGCTTATAAGCTTCTGGAGATTAACGAGCGCGACCAGTTGTTGCGACCCGGCATGACAGTGCTGGATTTGGGCGCGGCGCCGGGAGGGTGGGCGCAAATAGCCTCAAAAATTTTAGGGGATAAAGGCCGCGTCATTGCCACGGATATTCTGGAAATGGAACCTTTGCCGCACGTGGAGTTCTTACAGGGAGATTTCCGCGAACAGTCCATATGTAATCAATTGTTAAAAATGCTGGAAGGCCGCCCTGTGGGCCTTGTAATTTCTGATATGGCCCCTAATATAAGTGGTGTGACTTCAGTGGATCAGCCAAGGTCAATTTATCTGGCTGAGTTGGCACTGGATATGGCGCGCCAGGTATTGATGCCGGGCGGTGATTTTCTGGTTAAAGTCTTTCAGGGCAGTGGTGATGAAGCATTGCGCAAGCAGATTCAGGCTTCATTCCAGAAAATTTTGGTGCGCAAACCCAAGGCATCACGCCCACAGAGCCGGGAAGTGTATATACTGGCAAGAGGCTTCCGGCCTTGATCAGTGTTATGTTATAACAGGTTCAGTTAAGGTTAATTATTACATCCCCGTTCGCCCTGAGCTTGTCGAAGGGCTTACCCGAACGGTTGAATTGGCAGTATTGGGTAGTGGCTTGGAATATGCATGTGGACAAATGACGGCGGTATACTGTCGTGGTGTCTTAAGCTGGTGTCAATTGGAGGCACGTAAAGTTGAACGATATGGCTAAAAATATAATTTTATGGGTGGTGATCGCCATTGTGCTGGTGTCGGTCTTCAATAACTTTGGGCCGCCCCAGGTGTCTGCACAGCAGCTTCCCTATTCGGAGTTCATAGCGAACGTCAAGAATGGTAACGTCCAGAAAGTCGTGATTGAAGGCCGCACCGTACAAGGTGTGTACCAGAGCGGCGAAAAGTTTGTCACCTACAGTCCGGGCGACAACGGTCTGGTGGGCGACTTGCTGGATAAAGGCGTGGTGATTTCCGCCCGTCCGCAGGAGCAGCAGAGCGTGCTCATGCAGATGTTCATCTCCTGGTTCCCGATGATTCTGTTGATTGGTGTGTGGATTTTCTTCATGCGCCAGATGCAGGGCGGCGGTGGCAAAGGCGGCGCCATGTCGTTTGGGCGCAGCAAAGCCCGTATGATGGGTGAAGATCAGGTAAAGATAACCTTTGCCGATGTGGCAGGCGTTGACGAAGCCAAGGAAGAAGTGGGCGAGCTGGTAGAGTTCTTGCGTGACCCCAGCAAGTTCCAGAAACTGGGCGGCAAGATTCCGCGCGGCATATTGATGGTCGGTTCGCCGGGTACGGGTAAAACCTTGCTTGCCAAGGCGATTGCCGGTGAAGCTAAAGTGCCATTCTTCTCGATCTCCGGTTCTGACTTCGTGGAAATGTTTGTCGGTGTGGGTGCGGCGCGCGTGCGTGATATGTTCGAACAGGCCAAGAAGCATGCGCCGTGCATTATCTTCATTGACGAAATTGACGCCGTCGGTCGTCATCGCGGTGCCGGTTTGGGTGGTGGTCATGACGAACGTGAGCAAACCCTTAACCAGTTGCTGGTGGAAATGGACGGCTTTGAAGGCAGCGAAGGCGTGATCGTGATTGCGGCGACTAACCGGCCTGATGTGTTGGATCCAGCCTTGTTGCGTCCGGGTCGTTTTGACCGTCAGGTGGTGGTGCCGTTGCCGGATGTGCGTGGCCGTGAACAGATCCTCAAAGTGCATATGCGCAAAGTGCCGATTGACGACAACGTCAAGCCGTCGATTATTGCGCGCGGTACGCCGGGCTTCTCGGGCGCGGATCTTGCCAACCTGGTGAATGAGTCGGCGCTGTTTGCCGCCCGTGCCAATCGCCGCACCGTGGAAATGCGTGACTTTGAAAAGGCCAAGGACAAGATCATGATGGGTGCTGAACGCCGCTCCATGGTGATGAACGAAGATGAAAAGAAGCTCACGGCGTATCACGAAGCAGGTCATGCCATTGTGGGTCGACTGGTGCCTGCGCATGATCCAGTGCATAAAGTAAGCATTATTCCGCGTGGCCGGGCTTTGGGTGTCACGATGTTTCTGCCGACAGAAGACCGTTATAGCTACAGCAAACAGCGTTTGGAAAGCCAGATCTCCAGCATGTTCGGCGGGCGTATTGCGGAAGAGTTGATCTTTGGGCCAGAGTTTGTGACCACAGGCGCCAGCAATGACATCATGCGTACTACAGATTTGGCGCGTAATATGGTCACCAAATGGGGTTTGTCTGAGCGCCTGGGGCCATTGACCTACAGCGAAGAAGATGGCGAGGTGTTCTTGGGTCGTTCCATGACGCAGCATAAATCAGTGTCAGCGGAAACTGCGCATATCATCGACGAAGAAATTCGCTTGATTGTAGACCGTAATTATGAACGCGCCAGGAAAATCCTGGTGGAGCACACGGACAAGTTGCATGACATGGCTGCCGCGCTGGTTAAGTATGAAACCATTGATGCCGAACAGATTGATGACATCATGGCCGGCAAAGAGCCGCGTCCGCCCAAAGACTGGGGTGAAGATTCCGGTTCGGGGTCAGGTCGTGCTGCAGGGGTTTCTACCAGCGGTGATAGCAAGCCTGATGTAGATCCCATCGGTGGGCCGGCCAGTCAGCATTAAGGGTAAGCTTAATCTTACGCAAGGAAACAAAGGGGCTTTTGGCCCCTTTGTTATTGTATGCCCCCAAAGATGTCCCTGATATTTTATCGGCGCACGTATGTTGAATATACTGAACTGTGGCGGCAAAATTCTTGACTTAAGCCAACCCCAAGTAATGGGGATACTCAATGTTACCCCCGATTCTTTTTCGGACGGGGGTATTTTTTTGTCTGTGGAATCTGCCGTGGCGCAGGCACGACGCATGGTGGATGAGGGCGCCGCGATTATCGACGTGGGTGGTGAATCAACGCGCCCCGGTGCGGTGGCAGTGACATCCTGGCAGGAAATGGATCGGATCCTGCCGGTGATTGCAGCGATACACCGTGAGTTGCCGGTGATTATTTCTATCGACACCAGCAAGCCCGACGTGATGCGCGCGGCGGTGGCGGCGGGCACAGGCATGATTAACGATGTGCGTGCCTTGCGTGAAGAAGGTGCATTACAGACCGCCGTGCGCTGCGCAGTGCCGGTGTGCCTGATGCACATGCAGGGTGAGCCACGCAGCATGCAGCAGGCGCCCCAGTATGATGATGTGGTAACTGAGGTTAAAGCTTTTCTTGCGGAGCGTATTGAGGCTTGTATAGCAGCGGGCATTCCCCGCGAGCATGTGATAATTGACCCTGGCTTTGGTTTTGGCAAGACTTTGGTGCATAATTTATACTTGTTTAAACACTTGAATACGTTTCAGGAATTGGGGTTACCCCTGTTGGTGGGGGTGTCACGAAAATCCATGATTAGTGCGGCGTTGGGGCATCCGGTACAACAGCGGGTAGGCCTGATTGAACAGCGGTTACCCGCTAGCATTGGATTGGCGGCATTGGCAGTGTGGCAAGGCGCCATGATTATTCGCGCGCATGATGTGCGGGCGACGGCAGATGCAGTGAACATGATATGGGCTGTTAAACAACAAAACTAATAGGGAGCGCATCATGTCTCAGGGGCAACAGAGAAAATATTTTGGTACCGACGGCATACGCGGCCTGGTGGGGCAAACGCCGATTACTGCCGAGTTTGTCCTGAAGCTGGGTTGGGCTGCGGGCCGCGTATTGGCAAGGGAAGGACGAGGGGATAGACGGGGCAAAGTGCTGATTGGTAAAGACACGCGCATTTCCGGTTATATGCTGGAATCGGCGTTGCAGGCGGGTTTGTCGTCTGCGGGAGTCGATATCCGTTTGCTGGGCCCGATGCCAACGCCTGCCATTGCCTATCTGACGCGCACTTTACATGCTCAGGCGGGCATCGTCATCAGCGCGTCGCACAACCCCTATCAGGACAACGGCATCAAGTTTTTTTCGGCGCAGGGCGCCAAGTTGCCGGATGATATTGAACTCGCCATCGAAGCGGAAATGGACACGCCCATGCACACGGTGGATTCCGCGCTGCTGGGTAAGGCAGAGCGCGTGGTTGATGCGGCGGGGCGTTACATTGAATTTTGTAAGAGCACCATTCCCGGCAATGCTGAATTGCGTGGCATGAAACTGGTGGTGGATTGCGCGCACGGTGCGACTTACCATGTGGCGCCGAGTGTGTTTGAAGAGCTGGGCGCAGAAGTCATCAAACTTGGAGTTCAGCCTAATGGTTTGAACATTAATGAGGGTTGTGGCTCTACGCATCCGCAGACGTTACAAGTGGCGGTGCTGGAGCATGGCGCAGATTTGGGTATTGCGCTGGATGGCGATGGCGACCGCCTGATTATGGTGGATGATAAAGGCGAAGTGCTGGATGGTGATGAGTTGTTATATATCATCGCCAAGTCGCGCCACGAATCTGGCACGCTGAAGGGTGATGTGGTTGGCACAGTGATGACCAACCTGGGTTTGGAACATGCCTTGCGTGCCATGCAGGTGGAACTGCGACGTGCGCCCGTCGGCGACCGTTATGTGATGGACATGTTACGTCAAGGGGGTTGGTCATTAGGGGGTGAATCGTCGGGTCATATTATTTGTCTGGACTGCACCAGTACCGGTGACGGTATTGTCTCGGCCTTGCAGGTGCTTGCGGCAATGTTGAAGGCGGGTAAATCACTGCATGACGTAAAGCGTGGTATGAATAAATATCCGCAGACGCTAGTGAATGTACGCATGGAGAAAAAATTTGATTTCGCGGCATCCCCCCATGTAAAAAATACCCTGCGTGAAGTTGAAGCCGAACTGGCAGATACCGGCAGAGTATTACTGCGCGCTTCAGGCACCGAACCGCTGGTGCGGGTAATGGTCGAAGGTGTCGACGCGCAACAGGTGGATGCTTTGGCGAATAAACTCGCGGATGCGATTAAAGTGGCTTATAGCCAACAGTAAGTTATAAAAAATTTTATTGGGAGAATACAACATGACACAAATGCACGTTATTGATTACCAGATTTTTGGTACTGAAATGCAATATGTCGAGATCGAACTTGACCCGCAGGAAGCAGCAGTGGCTGAAGCGGGTGGCATGATGTACATGGAAGATGGCATTGCCATGGAAACAGTATTTGGCGATGGTTCGCAGCAAAAATCAGGTTTTATGGGGTCGTTAATGGGCGCGGGTAAACGCCTGCTCACGGGCGAGTCGTTGTTCATGACCATCTTTTTAAATCAAGGCCAGGGTAAAAAGCGCGTGGCTTTTGCCGCATCGTATCCTGGAAAAATTGTTCCCCTGCATCTGCAAGAGTTAGGCGGCCAGATTATTTGCCAGAAAGATTCATTTCTGTGTGCGGCGAAAGGTGTGTCGGTGGGCATTGCCTTCCAGAAAAAACTCGGTGTGGGTTTGTTTGGTGGTGAAGGCTTCATCATGCAAAAACTTGAAGGCGATGGTTATGCTTTTATGCATGCGGGTGGAACGCTATCAGAAAAAGTGTTGGCGCCGGGTGAATTGATTCGTGTCGATACCGGTTGTCTGGTAGCACTGCAACCGTCCGTGTCTTACGACATTGAATATGTAGGCAAGATAAAATCAGCGCTGTTTGGCGGCGAAGGATTGTTTTTTGCGACGTTACGTGGCCCCGGTAAAGTGTGGTTACAATCGTTGCCCTTGAGTCGCCTTGCAAACCGTATCTATGCTGTCATGCCCGCACGTGGTGGTAGCAGTGAAGAAGGTTCTTTGTTAGGTGGATTGGGCAATGTCCTGGGTGGCAGATAATTAGGTCGCTTCCGGCATCCTGCCTCAGGCGACACTTGTGCATCCGTGCACGGCGCCTCACTGCGCCCATTATATGAAGTCATTTAGCGCATTGTATTTTGGGCCGGATCTGCCTGCGCAAGGTACAAAAATTACTGTACTGCCCGAAAATGATGGGTTGCACCTACAGCACTGTGAGATATCAGGCGAGACACAGGAACAGCTAGTTGCATATGATGAGCTGCGCGTGTCTACTGGTGGATTTGACCATGATCAGATTATTCTCATGTGGGATAAGAATGAGAAAACAAGGTCGTTGATACTTGCTGATAAAACTACCCAAGATTTTCTTCTGGAAGAAGCACCTCCCGCCCTGGCGGCAAAACTCGCTCAATGCAAAAAGCACATCAACGGCACGCGACAGCGAATGCGTGCCGGTTGGCTGGTGTTGGCGTTGTTTCTGCTCAGCCCTTTTATTTTGCTGGGCGTGTTGGTGTGGAAATCAGATAACGTGATTGATTGGGCGGTGAGTCACGTGTTGATTGAAGATGAACAAAAGTTTGGTGACATGGTTTTTGAACAGTATCGGCCTACGCTCAAACTAATAACGCAAGGTGAAGCGCCGCGTGTCATTGAGGAGATCGGTGATAAGCTGGGATTGGATGCCCCCTATAAATTCAAGTGGCACGTGGCCGACAACCCCGCTGTGAATGCGTTCGCCATTCCCGGCGGACATATTGTAGTATTCACGGGTTTGATCAAGGCAGCGCAAACGCCTGAAGAAGTCACTGGCGTATTGGCGCATGAAATTCAGCATGTAGTACAGCGCCATAGCTTAAAAGCAATGGTGCATAATGCAGGTTGGCGTGCCACTATTGCCATGGTTACGGGCGATTGGACAGGGGGAATGCTAGGTGGGGCGGTGACACAGCTTGGCGTTCTTAAATACGGTCGAGATAAGGAAACCGAAGCCGATATGAAGGGGTTGGCATTGCTGAAAAAAATACGTGTTGATCCCAATGGTATGGTGCAGTTTTTTGAAAAATTATCCAAGTCAGGCAATGGGGCGCCGATTGAATTGCTTTCTACCCATCCCTCTTCGACGGAACGCATGACAGCACTGCGTGAAGCCATCAAGCAGCAGGAGCCATGGCATAGTGAGCCTTTGCCGTATGATTGGAACGCCATTAAGTCTTCATTGCCGACCAGATGATGCCACCGGTTCGGTGTTCCCTCTCCCACTTTGTGGGAGAGGGATTTTAAACCCCAAAGTGCTATCAGGAGAATGTTATGGAAAACCCGCAAAATAAAGAAAAACCCGCAAAAATAAACATTGTGGAGGTATTAAAGGCCTCCGGTGGTTTGTTGACAGCGATCACCATTGCCTTTGTCGGCTATTACACCAATAACTCCCTTGAAAAAATGAAAGCCAGTGAAACGCGTGCGCAACTGTATGCCGAATTGATGAGTAAACGTGAAGAATCGGAAAGCGCATTACGCAAAGATATGTTTGTTTCTATCATCGGGTCATTTCTGGACCCGTCATCTGATACCCTTGATAAAAAAGTGTTGAATCTGGAATTGTTGGCCTATAATTTTCATGAGGCACTTAATCTTAAGCCTTTATTTATACACGTTGCCAAGCAGGTAAACTCCACTAAAGATAGCCATAAACAGGACTATCAACAACGCCTGGAACGCGTTGCGCACGAAGTGGCACGCAAGCAGGCGATGGTCTTGGGCAGCGCAGGAGCAACCTTTGATAGAGTGGTTGATCTGGAAAGCCTGCGTGCCAGTCCTTACGGCATGCCATTAGAAGAGGAAACTCTTGAGATAGGGGGCATCAAAAGAGTTTTCAGGATTTATGTTTTGAAAGAAGATCCTGAAATGCGTGAAATTCAGGTCAGATTAACGGTTGCTACGCCTGATGAAAAAGGTCAGGAAAATACTGAAGTGGCTGAGTTTTGGGTGGGTGCCTTCGATTTCCCGATGATTGATAACGTGCGGCTATTGCCAGACCAGCGTTGCGCGATTGTGTTAAATCGTTATGATCAAAAAAGTGCTTACATCTCTATCGTATATTATCCGGGGGGTTATGCAAGCCTCAAGGAGCGACCTTATTTTCAGGAAGTCGTGAATAAACTCATCAATGATGAGTCCAAATAGGGATCATTTAAAAATTTAATTTTATTGATCTGTATCAGTAACATATTAATTTTCTCCTGCCATAAAAAGCTACGCCATGCATTCTCAATTTCGGAAAATGCCTAAAGCTCGGCGATGCGGGGACGCTAGATTAATCAGATCCAAGCGTAAAACCTTTGGCAAGGAGAAAATTAATGAACCACACTTTTCCAGCAATGCTGATATTGTTTATGGTATTTAACAGCGCATCGACCATGGCGGGTGAACAGGTGGCATTGCTTGCCCCCTCTGTTACGACGACTCTTTCACAGTCACTGCCTGGTATAAAGATTCCACTGATAAAAAAGGCAGATGAATTGCAAATAAGTTACCCGATAATTAATGTTATGTTTACACCTGGGACGTTATCTGCCCAAGCTAATCAGGCAATGGATGTAGTATTTTACTGCAATGGACAAAATTGTTTGTATACGAGTCAGGAGTTAATTCGCCGTTGACTTTATATTTATTTTGTTCCAGTAGCCAGCAAAAAATCGTGGGGAATAATTAGCCCTTTTTCGCTAATAAACCTCTGCGCCAAGACGGCAATTTCAGCACGAATAATGCTGCGTTGATTTTCGGGCAAGACATCATATTGCATTTTTAAAATGTCAGATTGTTCTACAACATTCCAGTAATCATCAAACGATGGGAAGTGGTAGTGGAATGTGATAGGGCGGATCATGCAATCCTTGAAGCCGGCCTGTGTCAGCATGTTATCAAGCACCCCAGGTAATCCCAATGCAGTGGCTTTGGGCAAAGGTGGATATTTATCAGCGGGGATGCGGCCAGCAAATACCTGGTATGCCCAGCGCAGGGTGGGCATGGTTTCAGGGGTATCCCACACGGCGATGGCGAAGCGCCCACCGCGTTTGAGTACGCGTTGCATTTGTTTGAGACCTTGCAGTGAATCTTCAAACAGCATGACACCGAAGCGGCACAGGATTTTATCGAAAGCAGCGTCAGGGAAATTAAGTTTTTCTGCCGCCATATGTTGAAACTGAATATGCGACAATTCTTCGTTGGCCGCTTTTTTCTGGGCGACATTCACCATGGCTTCAGCAGCATCGGTACCGATGATTTTTACGGTGTCACCCATGCGCCGCGCCAGTGTCAGTGCGGGTTCGCCCGTGCCGGAAGCAACATCCAGAACCATATCGCCCGGCTGCGCATGCAAGGCCTCAAGCAGAGCTTCGCCAACCGGGGCGATGTGCGGTAACCAGAGGTCAAATTTTTCAGCGATGCGGCCCCAGTCGGGCTGATTATTGTTCATGTATTTTGCCCAGGGCGCTAAGCTCTCGGTTAAGTAATTCCTCGTTACCCAGATTCAGTTCTACAAAACGCCGCAGGTAAGTGATGCTGTCGATATCGATGTCAATGCAGTTCAAGCCGATGCGGTGTTCTTCAATGTGTGCGACGGAGGTTTGCATTTTAATCTGAGCTTCATCGTCACCCAACGATATTTTCAATAGACACGAATCGCCGGATTTTCCTTCCCATGTAGGGGGACGTTCTATTAATGCGCCACGCAGTGACAGGTCAATGAGCTTGCTGTGCCAGTGATAACCTGCACATAACATCTCAGCTTTGGCATCGAAAGGAATGCGTTTAAAGCGCCGCTGTTCTGTATCAGGTTTGCTGGTGTTCATGCACACTCCCCCTATCGAAGTAATTTTTCCAGGATACGTTGATAAAAATTTGACAGCGTATCAAGATCTTCCACGCTGACACATTCATTGAGCTTATGGATAGTAGCATTTATGGGCCCAAGTTCCAGCACTTGTGCGCCGGTGGGGGCAATAAAACGTCCGTCTGAGGTGCCGCCTGAGGTGGAAAGTTCGGTTTCAATGCCGGAGATTTCGCGGATGGCATCGCGCGCGGCGTCAATGAGTTCGCCTTCGCGTGTTAAAAAGGGATGGCCAGAAAGATTCCAGTCCAGGGTATATTTTAAGCCATGTTTGTTGAGTATGCTTTCTACAGCTTCACGCAGTTGTTGGTGGGTGACGGCGGTGGAAAAACGAAAATTAAATACCACCTCCAAATCGCCGGGAATAACATTGTTGGCGCCGGTGCCGGCATGGATGTTGGAAATCTGGAAGGTAGTCGCGGGGAAAAACGCGTTGCCGGTATCCCAGGTGATGGAGCACAGTTCCGCCAGTGCCGGGGCTGCACGGTGTATCGGGTTGTCTGCAAGTTGCGGGTAAGCGACATGGCCTTGTACGCCATATACCGTTAGTTTTCCACCCAGTGATCCACGCCGTCCATTTTTAACCACATCACCGACACGTTGCGTGCTGGTCGGTTCACCCACCAGGCACCAGTCAATTTTTTCGCCGCGTGCGCTGAGGTGTTCAATGACTTTTACTGTACCGTTGATGCTGGGGCCTTCTTCGTCGCTGGTGATGAGAAAGGCGATGGAGCCAGCGTGATCAGGGTAGAGAGTGACAAAACGCTCGCAGGCGGTGACCATGGCGGCGAGGCTGCCCTTCATGTCTGCCGCGCCACGGCCATACAAATGACCATCGCGTATCTCCGGTGCGAAGGGTGGGCTGTGCCATTGTGTGAGTGGACCGGTGGGAACTACGTCGCTGTGACCGGCAAAGGCGAACAGCGGACCAGTGGTGCCGCGCCGCGCCCAGAAATTTTGCACGTCACCGCCCTTATCACCCTCCGTGTCATTAAAGGGCAAACGCTCAACTTTAAAACCGATAGCTTCGAGATGCGCGATCATGGTGTCCTGGCAGCCCGCGTCGTCGGGGGTGACGGACGGGCGCGAAATCAGGTCAATGGCAAGTTGCAGGGTGGCAGACATCAGATCAGTTAACCTCGGGATTGTTTTGCAAATAATACGTTATATTCTTCCGCGCTAAAACCCAGATGACGCGATGCGCCAAGATCCAGCACCGGGCGTTTGATGATGGCAGGGTGCGCTATCATCAATGCGATGGCACGGGTTTCATCCAGATGTTCTTTGGCAGTTTCTGGCAGGCCGCGCCAGGTGGTGCCGCGCCGGTTGAGCAGCGCCTCCCAGCCCAATTCTTTTACCCAGGTGCGTAGCATTTTTTCGTCCAGACCGTCTTTGCGAAAGTCGTGAAAACGGTATTCCATACCCTGCTGGTTTAACCAGGCCAAGGCTTTTTTGACGGTGTCGCAGTTTTTAATGCCATAGAGTGTCATCATCCCAATCTTTCAGTTTTCAAGCAGGACTAATTGTATAATAAAAACTGCTGCAAATTCACGGTAAGTAACAGTCCAGGCTGTACGAGAAGTATTACGTATGAGTAACCCGCTGTTGTGGCAGATGACTGAACCCATGGGGACGGCGCGCGCCTTGGTTGCAGGGGGGGATGCAAAAAACCCTGAAAATAGAAAGGCCCGACTTGCATGCAGAGGTCGGGTCGGGTTCAGTACATTTAAGGCTACTTAACAGTATCGCCTGGCTTTGGCGAAGCTGTATCAGGTTCGTTGCCCCCATCGCCAGTCGCTTTGCTGACGTCCTTTATTCCTAACTTTTCACCAACGTGCTTCCGTCGGAAGCACGTTGTCTTATCTGGATGGCAAATCCTCCGTAGCTTTCAGAAAATACGTCTCCAAAAAGAGACACTAAAACCAATTAAAAATCATGTAGATATGAAAATCTCTTGAAATTGTGTCCCAGCATGGCAACGCTTTTTGTGTGTTTTGCAATCATTGTTCTTCGGCTTCCCCCTAACATTTCAATGATTACTCGTAACTTGTTAATATAAAAAGTAATAATTTTTATTGGCACGCCCTTTGCTTATTTGTAATGCAAGGATGTTAGGGCGCCCACGGATGGGTAATTTACCCACTATTTTCAGGAAATATATGCTTTCCCATGGATGGGTTTTTTTGATTTACGTGAAGAGGCGGAAGAATTTTGAAGTTGTTCTCAAAAATGTCGGATCAACATTATCTTTAAATTTCTGTAGCTTCTAATGAATTTTATAGAACACCCTTGATCTGAGTGGTTTAAGCGACGAGGATGATGTAATGGATAGACCACTTTTTCGAAAGAAGAGGACACTATTTATGTACCATAGAGAAAATGTATTTTTGAACTGGGTGCTGGTTGGGTTGCTGATTATTTCGGGTGCTGCATTTGCGCAAGGCATCATGGGTGATGTTAAACAACATATGCCTGATTACATCAAGCTTGATCTTGATGCAGATGGTTTCATCACACTTGCCGAAGCCCGGCAGGTGCCTGAGTTGGTGGAAAAGTTTGGTCAAGTAGATGTTGATGGCGACAGGAAGTTGAATACGGCTGAATATGCGGAATATCAGGCTCTGCTGAAAAGAAAGGCTTCCACAAGCGGTTAATCGATTTTCTTAACGAGAGTTTCTCTGTCTTTTTCAAATTTGAAAATTACGACAGATCCGGTGTTTTACCCCCCTTGCGCGGCTGAATAAGCCGCGTTTTTTTGCCTTTAAAAAAGCTTTATGTGCAAGGTGAGCGAGAAAGTTGCCAGACTCGCGTCTTTTCTCATATAGCTTCGCCAACTGTTACGGCTGCGCCCCTCGCTTTAGGGTTACTCTTTGTTTCTGTTCATGATAATATTATTTAGTAATCATCGCGCCACAAAATAACCGGGGGTTTGCCTGACTGTGCAACAATTTCAATGGCCGGTACGGGTTTACTATGAAGATACGGACAGTGGTGGCGTAGTTTATTACGCTAATTACCTGAAATTTATGGAGCGGGCGAGGAGTGAGTGGTTACGGAGCCTGAACATCGAGCAGGATAGGCTGCTGGCCAATGAGGGAATAATCTTCGTGGTTAGAGCGGCACATATCGAGTATCTTAAGCCAGCGCGTTTTAATGATATGCTTGATGTAAGTGTGGCGGTGGCGCAATGTGGGCGGGCCAGTGTAACTTTTGAGCAGCAGGTGACGCAGCGTATTGCCGAAATGCCCGCGGCTGCTTACCATCAAACATCTCTGTTGTGCTGTAGCGGGCGGATTAAAATTGCCTGTCTGGATAGCACGACAAGGCGCGCCTGTCATATCCCCCCTTTGATTCTCGCAAAATTTTCTGTTGGAGATGTTTCGTGACTGCTGATTTGTCGTTGTTTAATCTGGTAGTAAGCGCCAGTGTCGTGGTGCAATTGGTGATGTTGTTGTTGCTGGTAATATCAGTGGTGTCATGGACCATGATTTTCCGCAAATGGACGGCGATGAAAAATGCGCGCAAGACAGCCATTGCGTTTGAAACGCGGTTTTGGTCAGGCAGCGATTTAAGCAGTTTGTACCGGGAAGTCACGCAGAAGCAGGGTGCTTTGTCCGGGTTGGAAGGCATCTTTGGCGCGGGCTTCAAAGAGTTTGCGCAATTACGCAAGCAAACCGGCGCCGAGCCGATGGCGGTGGTGGAAGGCGCACAGCGTGCCATGCGTGTGGCGTTGAGCCGCGAGATCGACGCACTGGAAACGCATTTACCGTTTTTGGCGACGGTGGGTTCCACCAGTCCTTATATCGGTCTGTTTGGTACGGTATGGGGCATCATGAATTCATTCCGTGGCTTGGGCAATGTGCATCAGGCCACACTGGCGATGGTCGCGCCGGGTATTGCCGAGGCGTTGATTGCTACCGCCATGGGGCTATTTGCGGCGATTCCGGCGGTGATTGCTTATAATCGTTATAACAACGATGTGGAGCGCCTGATTAACCGTTACGAAACCTTTCTTGAAGAATTTTCCACGTTGTTGCAGCGCCATGCGCATCAGAGCGGGGGAGGGTAACCCATGGCACGGCAACGCATTCGCAAGCGCCCCATGGCCGAAATCAATGTAGTGCCTTACATTGATGTGATGTTGGTGCTGCTGGTGATTTTCATGATTACCGCACCTTTACTTACCCAGGGCGTCAAAGTGGAGCTACCCCAGGCTGATGCGGAAGCGGTGGAAAGTACCAATGATGCGCCATTGATCGTTACCGTCGATGCCGCAGGAAATTATCATCTGAATATTGGCGACGATACGCGCAAGGGAATTGGCGCAGAGGTGTTAAAAAAGCGCGTTGCTACGGTGCTGCGACGCAAACCTGGAATTCAGGTGTTGGTGCGCGGTGACAGGGATGTGAATTACGGCAAGGTAGTGCGGGCCATGACGCTGTTGAAACAGGCTGGCGTAGAAAGTGTGGGATTGGTGACAGAGCCTGCAGATAACGCATCCAAATAATCATCATGCTGAAAAACGGTGATTGGAATCTACACGTCCGCATGACTATACCTGCATGACCACCAAGGCATCCTCAAATTCACGTGCGGTAATTTACGCAATTCTGGTGCATGTGGCGCTCATTGCATTGCTGGGAGTGAGCCTGGACTGGACGCCTAAAATAACCGCGCAACCGCAAATCCAGGCCATGAACGCCGTCGTTATTGATGACTCGCAGTTGATTGAAAAAAAGCGCGCTCAACAACAGGCTGAGCAGCGCAAACAGGAAAACGAGCGCTTGCAGGCGCTGAAAGAACAACAGCTTCTTGAGGAACCCCGTATAGAACAAAGGCAGGAAGAACGTATTAAAGAAATCAAGGAAAAAGAGCGGGAAAAACGTGCTGTTGTCGAGCAGGGTAAAATTAAAAAACAGCAGGAAGACCTGCGCGAAGCCAAGCTGAAAACAGCGCAGGAAGAGCAGGCCAGAAAAATAAAACAAGCCGACAAGCAACGCTCTGAACTGGAAGCAAAGCGTAAAGCCGAAGCAGAACGCCAGATTGAACAAAGGCGCCGCGTTGAAGACAAACGCCGCATTGAAGCAGAAGAGGAAGCCTTGCAGGAACAGCTTGCGGCAGAGCAGCAGCGCCGCGATAGTGATCGGGAAAAACTGGCAAATGCGGCGTTGGCTAAATTCAGCGCGCTGATCAAGCAAAAAGTGCAGCGTAACTGGTTGCGCCCACAAACTGCGCGGCAGGGCATGTCATGCACAGTGCTGGTACGTTTGACTGACAAAGGCGAAGTACTTCTGGCGCGTGTGGTGAAAAGCAGTGGTGATACTGCGTATGACCGTTCGGTAGAAGCCGCAGTCTATAAGGCCTCGCCATTGCCATTACCTCCAGATGTAACATTGTTTGAGTATTTTCGTGAAATTAATTTTGTTTTCAAACCTGAAGGATAGGGTCTAATGCTGCGGAAAATTATGTTGCTTTTATTGTTGGGTACCGCGCTCACACACCCCGTGCGTGCTGCGCTGACGATTGAAATTACCGGTGGCACTGAAGGCGCGCAGCCTATCGCTATTGTGCCGTTTGCCTGGGATGGGCAGGATGCCCTGCCGGCGGATGTGGCAGAGATTGTGGCGGCCGATCTGCATCGTAGCGGTGCATTTTCACCCTTGCCTAAAGCGGATCTGATTTCCCAACCGCATGAAGGTGCGCAGATTAATTTTGCGGATTGGCGTGTGTTAGGCGCGCCCAATATCGTTGTCGGTAAAATACGTCCTTCCGGCAACGGTTACATGGTGCAATTTCAATTGTTTGATGTTTTTAAAGGCGCCCAGATTACCGGTTATAGCATGGCGTCGAGCGCGCAAGAGTTGCGCCGTACCGCACATCAAATCAGCGATTTGATTTATGAGGTTTTAACGGGCAAGCCGGGGGCTTTTGCGACGCGCATTGCCTATGTAACCGAGGTGGTGACAAACGGCAAGAGCCGTTATTCGCTGAATGTGGCGGATGCCGACGGCTACAATCCGATTCCTATCCTGCATTCTCCGTCACCCTTGATGTCGCCGAGCTGGTCACCGGATGGTAAGCGCTTGGCCTATGTTTCATTTGAGCGGCGTCGCTCAGAAATTTATATTCATGATCTTGCGACACGCAAGCGCGATCGGGTGGCTTCTTCGCAGGGGCTTAATAGTGCGCCGGCATGGTCCCCCGATGGTCAGCGTCTGGCGCTGGTATTGTCCAAGGATGGGAACCCTGAAATTTATATTTTAAATATCAAAAATAACAGCTTGCAACGGGTTACAAACAACCCGGCGATTGATACCGAACCGGGCTGGATGCCGGATGGCACCCGCTTGGTGTTCACTTCAGACCGTGGTGGTAAACCGCAGATTTATCAGGTATCCCTGAATGCCAATGGTAATGGCGGTAAACCGCAACGTTTGACGTTTGAAGGTGACTATAATGCGCATGGGGTGGTTTCGCCTGATGGCCGCTCACTGGTAATGGTGCATGGGCAAGGGAATCGTTACCGAATTGCTGTCCAGGATTTGTCCAGCAAGGATCTGCGCATTTTAACGGATACACGCCTTGACGAATCTCCAAGTTTTGCGCCTAATGGTGCTATAATTATTTATTCAACTGAAGTGAACAATCGCGGCGTATTGGCAATGGTATCCTTGGATGGAGCGGTTCGCCAGCGACTCACCCAGACAGAAGGCGATGCGCGTGAGCCTGCGTGGGGCCCGCGTACCCATCGTATTAAACCTTGATAAATGTATACAGAAAAATAGGAGTGTTTTTTCATGAAGAGTTATATGAAGTTGCTGGTGGTCTTGATGCCTGTAGTCGTGCTGGCCGGATGTGCGTCGCCCAAAGTGGCGCAAAAACCCGCCCCCGTAGAAGATCGTACCGCGCCTGAAACAACGCCCTCCGCGACGCCATCAACACCCGCTACACCGGGTGTTGAAGTGCTTGCCGCGCCTGACAAAGAAAATTTTGCGGGAGAAGAATTGGTTGATCCATTAAAAGATGCGACAGGTTTACTGGCGAACAAGACCATCTACTTTGAATATGATAGCAGTGAAATTCAGGAAGAGGGGCGTGCCATTGTTGAAGCCCACGCCGCTAACCTGGTTAAAAATCCCAAGCTAATGGTAATGCTGGAAGGCCATGCGGATGAACGCGGGTCACGTGAATACAATCTTGCGCTCGGTGAAAACCGCGCCAAAGCGGTGCAGCAATTGATGCAGCTTAAAGGTGTACCTGCACAGCAGGTGGATGTAGTCAGCTTTGGCGAAGAACGCCCGGCAGATATGGGGCATGGAGATGATGCGTGGGCCAAAAATCGTCGTGTCGAACTGATTTTCAAATAATCTTCCGCACATAATCTTATGAAAAAATGGTGGACTTCCGCACGCACGGCCGCACTGGCTCTGGCAAGTTTGTGCTCAATTGCCGGGATCATGACCAATGCCAGCGCGGCTGCGCCGATCGTGAATCCACCTTCGTCTTCTTCCGTAATTATCGCGGCGCCTGCAGCGCCCGATAAAATAGCAGCGCTCGAAGCTCGTATTGCCAGGTTGGAGCAATTGCTGGAAAGCCAGGCGTTGGCAGATATGCTGGTGCAATTGACAAAATTGCAATCAGAAACCCAACGCCTTAATGGTGATGCGGAGTTACAGACACACGAGATTGACGGGCTTAAAAAACGTCAGCGTGACGCTTATCTTGATATAGACCGCCGTTTGCGTGAAATTGAAAAGGGATTAGTGGCCAAAGAAGCCGTGGCTGCTTCAGAAAAAAATTCCTTGTCAGAGGTTTCACCCAGCCCGCCAGCCGCTGCCACGCCGCTGTTAACAACACCGCCGGGAGCCGTTCCCCCACCTGTGGCCAACGCATCAGATATATCACGTGAACAAATCATGTATCAACGTGCCCTGGATGCTTTGAAAAAGGGGCGTCATGATCAGGCTATTAGCGATTTTCAGGATTTTCTCACCCATTACCCCAAAAGCGAATTCGCCAGTAATGCTTACTATTGGCTGGGCGAAGCCAATTACGCTATGCGCCGTTATGAAGCGGCGATAACCCATTTCAAAAAAGTAATCAATACCTACCCTGGCAGTAGCAAAGTGGCTGACTCGACACTCAAACTGGGGTTCGCCTACCATGAGTTGGGCGAACGTGAGCAAGCGCGCAAAATATTAAGCGATGTTGTTTCCCGCTACCCCAATACCCGGGTTGCCCAATTTGCCACGGAACGCTTGCAGAAAATAAAAAGCGACAGTAATTAAATTACGCGCCGTCATGCAACCAATACTTCAAGAAGCTTCATCGGTCTCGCCACACCCCCTGCAAACTACGCAATCCAGAGTCAGGATGAGCCTGCGCATCACGGAAATATTTTACTCGCTGCAAGGTGAAACACGCACGGCTGGTTTACCCACAGTATTTGTGCGCCTCACCGGGTGTCCACTACGTTGTCAATATTGTGATACTGCGTATGCGTTTCAGGGCGGACAATCCATGTTGCTGCCCGATATACTTGCTCAAGTGGCGCACTATTCGCCGCACAGGGATGTGCAAGTGCCGCAGGCGGTCGCTCCCGGCATCCTGCCTCCCTCGACACTAGTGCATCCATGCACGTCGCAGGACGCGCAGGAGCGGCCGCCGCGCTATGTTACCGTGACTGGCGGCGAACCCCTGGCACAAAAAAACTGCCTCGACTTATTGGCTGCGCTGTGCGATGCGGGATATGAAGTGTCATTGGAAACCAGCGGTGCTTTAGATATATCAGCGGTTGATGCGCGTGTGAGCAAAGTCGTGGATATCAAAACGCCCGCGTCTGATGAGTCAGATAAAAACCTGTATGGCAATATTGAGTATCTTACCCCGCGTGACCACATAAAGTTTGTATTATGCAGCCGGGAAGATTATCTGTGGGCAAAAGATATTATGGCGCGTTATAACTTGCCGGCACGCTGCGAAATACTGTTTTCACCCAGCCACCAGCAAATATCAGCGACATTGTTAGCCGACTGGATTTTACAAGACCACTTGCCGGTGCGCTTGCAAATTCAGTTACACAAATATTTGTGGGGCAATACGCCGGGTAAATAGGGCGTATGCCCGGTAAATAATGGCAACGTCATGTATGCAATCGTCTGAACTACAAATAAAACCGCCTCCAAAAAAAGCCGTGGTGTTAGTCTCCGGTGGCCTCGATTCAGCTACCGTGCTGGCGATGGCCGTGTCTCAGGGTTTTGCCTGTCATGCAGTGAGCTTTGATTATGGTCAGCGGCACAAGGCTGAATTGGTGGCCGCTGCTGCGCTTGTGCAGGCCATGGGTGCCGTTGAACATAAGGTCATAAAATTTGATTTGGCGGGTATTGGGGGCTCAGCCTTAACGGATGCCTCGCTTGCTGTGCCTGAGCATCCTACGCAAGGCATTCCCGTCACCTACGTGCCAGCGCGTAATACTGTATTTCTGGCGCTGGCGTTGGGGTGGGCGGAGGTATTGCAAGCGCACGATATTTTTATTGGCATCAACGCGGTGGATTACTCGGGTTACCCGGATTGCAGGCCGGAATACATCAAGGCGTTCCAGGTATTGGCCAATCTGGCGACGCGTGCCGGGGTTGAGGGTCAACCGACCATGATCCGCACACCGTTGCTGTCGCTCTCCAAGGCCCAGATTATCCAGGAAGGCACCCGTTTGGGGGTGGACTACAGCCGCACCGTGTCATGCTATACCGCTGACGATCAAGGCCGCGCCTGTGGTGTGTGCGACGCGTGCCGTTTGCGGATGGCCGGTTTTCAGGGCGCAGGCCTGCCTGATCCTACCCATTATCGCCCGATTTGATTTTTTCTCTTTTACCGGTAGTCGGACGGTTGTAATGAAGGTATAATGGCGCCGCTTCGAACGATACTGTTTTAGTAAAATCTATCTCCCTTCTCATGGGCCGTTAGCTCAGTCGGTAGAGCAGCGGACTTTTAATCCGTTGGTCGCTGGTTCGACCCCAGCACGGCCCACCAATTTTATCTAATTTTTTCATAAGCTTATCTTATCCCCTTCGTTATAGTAAAATATGTGCAACTATCCTTGCACCGTTTTTGCACCAGTCGCTACCCTTCGCCGACATAAATTTTCGGCGTAGTCGGCCAGGTGAAGGGAACCTTCAGGCGTGGCGATGGCTATGATAATGCGGCTGGCGAGCGGTTTACCACGCGATGGCATGCACAAAAAACCACGACAGAATACATTGCTCGGCATTACAATGTGAAACGTCGACATTTTATCCTTGGTTTGCGGTCACCGCAGGACTATGAGTGGGCAAATGCGGCATGAGATCTCTTTATCGGGGTGCCTGTATATTGGGGAAAGATCAAAAATGACTCTTCATACTGTCCAAAATTACTAGACCATTACCGAGTGGCCTGCAACTGCAAGCGATGGTGTAATCTAAACACCCATAAACAATCATCAAATCTGTTATCTGGATCAGCCTCAAATAATAATCATGCATGAGAAAAAAACAGCAGCCGTGCTATCGGCACCTATAGACGTATTGACCTGGGAGCATGCGCTTGCGCGTATCTCCAGTTGGGCCGCTCAGCGCGAGAGCCGTTACGTGTGTATCTGCAACGTTCATTCGGTGGTGACTGCGGGGCAAGACATAGCCTTCGGACGGGTAGTGAAAGAGGCCGATATGGCAACCCCGGACGGGGCGCCGGTGGCCTGGATGCTGCGCAAGCTGGGTTACGCGGATCAGCAGCGCATCAACGGCCCCGACTTGATGTGGAAATATTGCGAACAGGCGGCACAAAGGGGTGAATCTATCTATCTCTATGGTGGCATGCCGGACACGCTGGACATTCTGCAGCGACGTTTGGTGGATGTTTTTCCTGGTTTACGGATTGCGGGTGCTTATTCACCCCCGTTTCGGGCGGCGACGAATGAGGAGGACGCGGCCACTGTAGCCAGGATCAACGCTTCCGGTGCATCGACTGTCTGGGTGAGCCTGGGCTGTCCCAAGCAGGAAAAATGGATGGCGGCCCATCGGGGGCGTGTCAAGGCGGTGATGATTGGGGTGGGCGCTGCCTTTGACTATCATGCGGGGACAATCAAGCGCGCCCCCGGATGGATGCAAAACGCGGGGCTGGAATGGTTGCACCGCTTATGTTCGGAACCCCGCCGCCTGTGGCGACGCTATTTGGTGACGAATACCTTATTCATGATTGGCGCGGTCAAACAATTGGTTTTCGGCCGTGCTCGACAGTAATACTTTCAAGGCTATTGTAGCGGCGGCACCCTTGGTTTCCATCGACTTGGTGGTTGTGCGAGGTGCTCGGGAAGTGTTGCTGGGCTTGCGTAATAATCGGCCTGCACAGGGTTTCTGGTTTGTCCCTGGAGGACGAATTTTTAAGAACGAACCTATTCAGACGGCGCTTGCGCGTATTGCCGAGACGGAACTTGGCTTGGGTGCCGCCCTTGCGGCGGGGGAAATTGTGCCGCGCTGGCTCGGGGTATTTGAACACTTTTATCCGGATTGTTTTGCCGGTGATATCGGCATCTCAACGCACTATGTGGTACTTGGGCATATATTGCATGTGCCGACGGATTGCTCTTTGCCTGTGTGTGATGAACAGCATTCCCAGTTGCGTTGGTGGCCCATTGAGGAAGCATTAGCATCGCCTGTAGTGCATCGTTTCACCAAGGATTATTTTTTAACGGGAGATACGCTATGAAAGTCATTGTTATGGGTACCGATTACATTGGCTTGGCCACTGGCACTTGTTTTATGGAAGTCGGCAACAACGTGCTTTGCCTCGACCTCGACTAAAGCAGGATCGATACGCTTAAGTTCAGGTGATCCCAATATGAAAATCGGGAAGACTCCTCCCGGGCTGCGCAACAGCAGCATTGCCAAGCACCGCCCATACTTTTTCTAAAACCTGTCTTTTCTCATATAAGGTTTCATTGCCGTGGAGCCCCCCAATACCTCTTCCCCGAGATCCACGTCAGCCAATAATCGCAATCCGGTTGCGTGCTGTTTACGTATTTTAATATACAAGTCACCACCATGAGTTCCGTGATTCTATGCGGATGACCTTTATGGTCATTCGATCTTGGACGTTGTCGAAAGATTCTGGTTAACCGCTAGTGTGAGCAGCCGCACAGAAATCAGCGGTGGAACGTGCGATTATTCTTAAACGTGTTGTACCCCCAACGTAGGGTTATCTTGTTAGTGGGATCCATGTTTTGGATGAGATCCCATTCAAAATAAGGCTACTTCAGTTTTCAACCAACTGCATAAGTCCTGATATAGTGTAATTACTCCGTAATAAACCTTTGATACACTTCCTTTGTAGTGTAGCTGTTTTTTAAATATTTATGGTTATGATACAGATGTTTAAAATGAATACATACTGTATACCACATGTACAATACATCACGAAGGAGCAATGCATCATGGACATGAAAAAGACAGGTTTTAAAAAAAGTATGGGCGGTGTTTTACTGGCGGTGCTTAGCAATGTTGCTGTTGCGCAATCCCATAGTCTTCCGGAGTTTCATATATCTAATCAGTCACTCATCTCGTCGCTTTTCTCTGCGGATGTTGACGTGTTTGGCTTGGGCGGTTTGGAAGATCTGGGTTCTAACTTATATAAGGCAACCTTTGAAGGTATTTCGGGGGCTGCCATCGGTTCCTTTACGGTGTTAACTCTGGATACTCCCTTTTCTCCCTTGGATCCATCCATGGTATTAGGTGGGAATTTCTTTGGTGGAATGACCCCTAACGTCTCTTTTGAATTCATGACAACACCGAATAAATACCACGTCGCTGTCGTTTCTGGATTGAGTGGATCTTCAATGAACGCCAATTACAACTTGCATGTCTCTGCAGTGCCAGAGGCTGAGGCATGGGGAATGATGCTGGCAGGATTGGGATTGCTGGGCGCTGTAGCAACACGCAGCCAACGCAGAGATGCTGTCAGCGTTTAATCTTGGTTATAATGGGAAGCAGGAACAAATTTGAACACCCTGTGGATGTCTGTGTGGTATTCGCCAAGTCCTAAAAATGCAGACATTATTTTCGCAAAAGTCGTCCCCGTGCCAGCGGGGACGACTTCATTTCAACAAGTGCCGCCAATAAGCGTCATGTAATTCAAGCCAGTCAAGTAAGTCTCTTGGCATGCATCTTCTTCCTGTTCTTGCCCCCGGCTTGAGCCCTTCAAAAGTAATTAAAAACCATCGTATTATCAAATATAATCAGGGTCTGGTATGATGTACTTTAAATTGTTTTTATGAAAAAATTCATCCCTCAAGAATTAATATGAAAGTGATTAGTTGTATGCATAAATCCTATGTATGGAAATTGTTATGTGGCCTCGTTTTCCTGTGGCATCACACGGCGGCGGTGGCAAGGGATGTTGTCCAGCCATACGTATCGGGCAGCGTGACCCACCATAGTAATCTGTTTCGTCTTTCTAAAGACATGGCGCCAGTAACGTCGGATACTGTCATGAGCCGTATCGAAGCTGGAGTGCAAATGAATTACCTCATTAGCCGCCAACAACTGGTCTTCAAAGGTAGCGTGAATTGGAATAAGTTTGAGCAGTATGAATATCTTAATTATGATGGTAACGACTGGCTAGCCGTGTGGAAGTGGCAGCTGGGTAATTTGTGGCAGGGTGACCTGGGTTACACGCGCAACAAAACGCTTGCAAACTTTGCCGAAACTCAGATTACTACTATAGGAGACGTGCGTACCCACCAGTCGATGTTTGCCAATGCAAACTACAGGCTGCATCCTGACTGGCGTCTTCACGGGGGCGGGAGATGGAATAGTTTGAAGGCTGGATCCGCTACCGCCCAGTTTTTAAACCGGGAAGAAACAGTCGGGGTGCTGGGTGTGGATTATGTCACTCATAGTGATAATTCAATAGGTGTGCAGAGTGAATTTATTGAGGCGCGTTTTCCTGAACGGGAGATAATTTCGGCCAGTAGCTTTGATAATGGTTATTCTCAAATGACAATAAGCTCAGTTGCGGATTGGAAATCTAGTGGTAATTCCCGTTTTCGCAGTCGTTTGGGGTATGCCCAGCGCAAGTATAATGAACTTGCCACACGGGACTTTAATGGCATGACCGGGCGCTTGACCTATGATTGGTCTATTACTGGCAAGACCCTTCTCAGTGTTGCGGCATGGCGCGAAGTTGGGGGGGTAAGCGAAGTGCTCAGCACCTTCGCAGGAACTAAAGGCTCAAGCCTTGATGTATCCTGGTTTCCCACCAGTAAAATATTCGTAAGAGGTGGGGTTGCCCATAACTCTTATGATTTTCGGGAGGATCCAGGTTTCGTTGATAAGCGGGAAGATAAGGTTCGTACGCTGAGCACATCACTTGGTTATAGCCCCCTGCAAAATATACAACTCTCTCTTGACGGAGTCATTGAACAGCGTGATTCAACCCGTATTTTTTTTGATTACCACTATAAACTTATTACAGCAAACCTCAGAGTTAATTTTTAAAATCGGGGTGATGAAGTCGTGACTATTCATAATGAAGCGCAGTTTTTATCATATCCTCGATAGCTTGAATCGGTGCCAGCGGTTGATCCGCCGTGATCGTCAATGTGTATGCCGTTTCTTCTCCGGTGAGTGGTTCGTGGTTGGTAAGTTGATGTGTTAGTACCACAAGGTCAGCTTCCGATGCATCATGGCCTTCGTGCATACGCTGGGTAATTCGGGCGCGTAACACGGCTTCAGGCGCCTGAAAGTCGAGAATAATAAAAGGCACTCCCAAGCTGTCGGCAAGGCGGTGAAATAGATCGCGTGGCCCATGCTTCAGAAACGCGGCGTCGATGATGGCAGGGTATCCCGATTGAATGACTGTACGCGCAAGGTCGGCAAGATACTCATAGGTGCGCTGACTGGCGGCAGCGGTGTACAGGCCCGCATCAACACCTGAGGATGAGCGTGTTTGTGATGGAAGATGCGCAAGTCGTTTTCGTTCTACATCAGAGCGTAAACGGATGGCGCCAAGGGATTCAAGCAGTGACTGGGTATGCGTGGTTTTGCCAGAGCCAGACAAGCCATGCGTGATGATGAGAGGCACATTGTTACGCTGTATGTAGCGCTCCGCCAGGTTGACGTAATCTTTGTATTGCTGGTAGGCGGGGTGCTGTTGCGAAGTTTCCATTTGCGCTGGATTGGATCGCGCCTGCGCCGGATTAAACCGCGCCTGCGCTGGATTGAAGCGCGTCTGCGCTAGGCGTATACAGGCCACCTTGGCACGTACCAGTGCGCGGTATACCAGGTAATAACGCAACACACGCAGCCCGGCATAATCACCAGTAAGTTGTAGGTAAGCGTTGAGAAAGCGCCACGCCAATGCGCTCTGTGTACGGCTGTTGAGATCCATGATTAAAAAAGCGATTTCGCTGGTCACGTCAATCCAACGTAGATTTTCATTAAATTCAAGGCAATCAAACAGGGTGATACTACCTTCCAGCAGCGCCATGTTGCCCAGGTGCATATCGCCGTGGCATTCCCGAATAAAACGGTTATTTTTTCGATGTTGAAAGATTTCTTCATGCCGATGAAATTCGGCATCGCTCCATGCGCGTAACTTTTCGAGTTGGCCTATGTCGGTCGCGCTAGTGAGATGAGGGCGGATTTGTGCGAAATTCTCCATAACAGGCTGATGAACCTGCACAGGCCGTCCGTAAAGAGTATCTGGTTCTGCAATAGCGGTGCGACCATGAAATGCGGCAATCACTTCAGCAAGCTGGTCAATGTGTGTCGGTTTTAATTCACCGCACGCCACCATGCGATCCAGTTGTGCCGATTGGGGAAATTGCCGCATTTTCACCGCGTATTCGATGGGAGCGCCTAAGCCGCCCAGAACGGGTGCATCTGCATTGCCAGTGATGGTGATAACTTCAAGATAAATTTGTGGGGCGAGACGTTGATTTAGCCGCAATTCTTCGGTGCAATAATGGTGACGTTTTTCCAGTGTCGAAAAGTCAAGAAAGCCCAGATTCACGGGCTTTTTTATTTTGTAGGCATACTCTCCGGTAAGCAATATCCAGGAAATATGGGTTTCGATAATTTCAAAATCCTGGGTAGGGTGATTGTATAGTGCAGGGTTTTGCAGTGAGCGTAGAAGGGTTACGTTGGCTGAGGAAGTGGCATTCATCGACGCTGGTGTGCAGAAGCGGATTTCAGGCGGGTTTTGGCATGATGGCGCAGATGTTTGTATATTACAGCAGATGCAATCAATAATGCCATAATGGTAACCCCGGCGAAAGCCAGAGGAAATTGTTCGATAGTCTGATGGATCGGCGAGAGGTTCATGCTGCGTGCAGGTTAAGAGGGCCCATGTAATTTTTTCCATAATAATTCGTAGCTGTTACGCCACAGGTCGCCATAAAAGTTTTTAACTATGCGCAGCAATGTCATCAACGATTTAAAAAAACTGTCAGGATGATAACCTGGATTGTTCCACGCATCCGCACGTCCAAACAAATGCCAGTTCAGCCATCGCTCTTGTGGCAACGTAAGCGAAATAAAACTTAACGCCAGTATATTACCGGCACAGTTTACCACGCAAACTTCAATCGGTATTTGTTCTGGAATAGTGACGCCATTATGTGTCGACGCATCTGTATCATTAATGTTCAGCGTTAGCGTGTCACCTTCCTTTATATCAGTGAGGCATAATTCTGCCAGCACAGTAACACGCATGCCGTGCATCGAAGCATCTTCCACACGTACTGGAACAAGGTGGTCATGAATATGCAAGGTAGCAGGAAAATGCAGTTCAGCAATGCGCGGTGAAGCGCGGCGTTGGGGGCGTTCCCATGCGGTGGCCACTGCTACGGAAAGAATCAGGATATTGTATAGATTCCAGAACATATTCAATAAAATGGCGCCGATCCATTCACTTGACCCAAATGCCAATCGCCATACGCCCACACCATTGGCAATCCAGGCGATGGAAAGCAGCACCAGAAAGGGGCGCGCAATGGTTAGATCATAAAACCCCTGATCCAGAAGCTGTCCTTTGGGTGTGACTTTAAAGGTACCATTTTTTGGGCCGAACAATGTCGACAGGGTTGGTTTTAAAATGTGCCATGACGTAACGGTTTCATATACATCACCCCAGAAGGTATGGCGATATTGCCCATACAGACGTGAAGTAATGACCTGTGTCATGAGCAGATAAGGCACGGCATAGGCAAAGATCATGGCCGCCGGCGCGTGGATGGCCTGCAGGTCAAAAAACAAAAATGTAATAGGCGTGATAAAGAATATTAACCGGGGCAGGGCGCTGAGATAAAATAAATACCCGGCAATATAACTTAAATTCTGGGCTGCGCTCATGCCGCGTTGCCATAGGCCCTCACAGCGTAACATTTGAATGGTGCCTTGTGCCCAGCGCATGCGTTGCTGGAGTAAATCAGCCAGCGTTTCGGTGCTGTAGCCTGCTGACAGGCGGCGATTCAGATATGCACTACGCCAGCCGCGACGATGCAGTTTCTGGCTGGTGTGGGCGTCTTCAGTAATGGTTTCTACTGCGACACCGCCGATTTCTTCCAGCGCTTTGCGGCGCAACACTGCAGAGGAACCGCAGAAAAACGCTGCATTCCATAAGTCTTTTCCATCTTGAATAGCGCCATGGAAGATATCCCCTTCCTGCGGTACCTTGCGATGCACATCGAGATTACGGTCAAACGGGTCAGGGAAAAAGAAATGGTGGGGAGTTTGCACAAGGAATAGATTTTCATCACGCAAAAATCCCCCCACGGTTTCCAGTAGAAAATTACGCGTGGGACGAAAATCCGCATCAAAAATAGTAATGAATTCCCCCTGCGTTACACTCATGGCCGCGTTGATATTGCCCGCCTTGGCATGCTGGTTGTCAGGTCGGCTCAGATAGCCTGCCCCGAGTTCTGTGCATAAATCATGAAACGCTTCCCGTCGCCCATCATCCAATAGATATACATTTAGTTTGTGCGGCGGCCATAGCATGTTTTGCGCTGCAATTACGGTAGGCCGCACGACATCCAGAGACTCATTATAACTGGGAATAAAAACGTCAATAGTAGGCCATAAATCCTGATTGGCAGGCAAGGGCGTGGCTTTGCGTTGTAAAGGCCACATCATTAAGCTGGAGTTGAGGATACTCAGGATGATGCCGTGGACTTCGGCGATAAGTAGCCCAATAATCACGATTAAATCCCAGCTCAGCGACAGGTCAATAGTGTTGGTGACGCGCCAATAAAAATAGCGTAAGGTAAGTAATACGCTTATTAATATCAGTGCAATAGTGGCGAGTCGTCCTGCGGTGGAATACAGAAATATGGAAAATATTATCAGCCCACTGGAAAATATCCATTGTGCGGAAGATGATAACGGGGCTGATACGGCAAAATATAAAATGAACGCAATTACAAAATAAAGCGGTAAGTTCAGCCATAATGAGGCAGGTGCCTTTAGCCATGCGATGAGGTGATATTTCATGAAGAAATGCGTAAAAACAGCAAAAACAATTCGCATATGATGGTTTTCAAAGGTGTCATATCAATATAGCCTTAACCAACCCCGTGCTTTTCCGGTGCCTTTGTAAAATACAGAGATGATTTATTCATTGAATAAATCCCTGCCGAGGATCGGGCGTGGCGGTGTAAATAAAGGTTTTTTTATATCGGCGAACCAATAACGCAGGTAGGCCTGCACAGTGTTCTCATTAAAAGTGCTGACGCGGTTAAGGGTGGCGGATAAACCCACGCTGCCATTTTTGCTAAAGGCATATTCTCCGCTAATACGGCCGCTACTCCCCAGTTGCTGGTTGGCCGAAGCGCCTGAGGTTTGGTTGCCGAGCGATGGATCAAGTGGAAACCACGGGGCATTGTCTTCACGCACTTTTTGCCAGCCCAGGTCTGCTTGCATAAAATAGCTGAAATTACCCTGTTGTCCCTCGATACTGGCGCTTATCCCGGTGCGTCTAAATGTTTGTGGGCTAAAATAACCGCCTTGTCCGTAAGTGAAAAGTGATTGGTTGTGATGATAGCCAAACGCGGTGATATTGGTAGCCACGACCACCGTAGCGGCGGGATGAGTAAGAGGCAGATGATAGCTGCCCACACTCCCTTCCCAGTTGCGGTTGTCGGCGACGTGGTGGCCGTTGAATCGGCTGACGCCACCTCCGGCATAAAGTCCCCAGCCTGCAAAGCCGGTAGACCAGGCCATGCGCAGGCGCGACTGACGCACGCCTCCCCATAGTTGTCCGGTGCCTGGGTCGTGTGTGCCTGCATACGACAACACGCTATCTGTCACGGCGCGATGTTCCGCGCCTATTTTGAATTGATGCGCACCTTGGTCGTGCCGCCAAAATACAGCGCCGGTGACATCTTCTATGGCATATCCTAGCGGCGTAGTGCCCAGTTGCAGGTAGATATAGCGGGTAGGGAGTATTTCTAATTGCAGCGCGGTGCCTTGGCGGTCTTGTGCGGGGGCGGGCAGTGACCCACCTGTGCCAAACAGTGCGTTAGCGGCCGGCGTACCGGCATTGAGCGTGACATGGCTTATGCCCAGACGCATCTGGCCGTCTTGGGCGCCTTGCCATGCGGGGAGTGCGGTGGCTATGCCAATAGTGGTCTCATCCAGGCGACTTAATCCGGCATCGCCCGTACGTGTGCGCAGTTGATCGGCAATCGTGATAGCGTGGGTTTCTGTAGTATTGAACGGCGCGGCTTGGACAACCGAATAACTTACCATCAGGTAACCTAGTGTTGAAAAGACCTGATTAGCCACAATGTTCAGCTTGTGTGGCACAGGCTCACTTTTTGAGACAGTAGGCGTGGATAATATGTGCATACCGACAAAGGGAGATG